>Ga0310917_10000016_pt1 | contig 62256 bp, 61 predicted proteins | sample GREbulkMGLF178_FD_203531 | JGI IMG/M metagenome (GOLD analysis project Ga0310917, IMG submission 203531) | Lab enrichment of tropical soil microbial communities from Luquillo Experimental Forest, Puerto Rico - GRE.bulkMG.LF178 | ecosystem: Environmental > Terrestrial > Soil > Tropical forest >... | reverse complement strand
GTTTCGGGCAAATGCGGCCAAGCAGAACGTGTCAAACATTCTCGGCTCGTGACTGTCGCCGACATTGCGCAAGGCGAAGTCGCCCCTGGCGTGTCCTTGATTAAGCAGCGCATGAAACTCCGAACCTATTTCGAGAAATTTTTCGCTCTCATCCAACAGAAACGTCGGGTGAAGTATCTCGATGACTCGGAATGGGACCGACGGTGTAGTCGAGCCGGAACGCAGCGGATTGCGGCAAAGCTTGCTGAGAAGGGTCAATAGCGTGGTCTTGCCGCACCCCTTCGTTGGCGAGGTAATAGCGAGTCGGGGTGCCTTGGAAAATTTATCGATCGTCCAGCTAAGGAGCACCCAAAGAGCACACACATCCGCTTCGGCATCGGACATGCGAATGTATCGTTTGATCGTAGCCTTAAGAGCTTCCGCGACGCGATCGCCGTCAATCGGGTCCGGCCAGGGCATGACTTCGGGAAGAGCCAGTGTCCGACCCTGGCCATCATCGGTCTTGGCGCCGTCGAGTTTCAGCTGGCGACGTTTTTGGTTGCGCAAATCGTCAAGGATGGATGCGCGGATGCCCAATCGATCGGCAGCCCCTTTGCGGGCGACCTCGTAGTCGACCGTATCCAGAGCCGCCAACCGTTCAATCTCAACGGCGCGGTCTAGCTGCGCAGAGCTCATGCGCCACCTACCGTGCGCGCTGCAATGAAGCGGTCGATCTCTTCGTTGCTGACGCCGCGAAGACGATCAGTGATCGCGACGACGGCGATCTCGCGGCGGGCAATCATCCTGTCCAATGTCTTCGTGCAGATGCTCAGCTGTTCAGCAGCTTCTTTGCGGCGATAAACACGCCTGATCCGTTGTTCGGTCATAGCCTCTCCTCAAATGAAAAAAGCCGCCACGCGGGCGGCTTCGAAGGGCGCTTCCCTTCACTGTGTCGGTAATTGACCAGGAGAGGCGTGGGGCGACCCTAAAGGACCAACGCGAAATCTTCCCAGCGTCTTCCCCAAGCGGATGGGGAAGATGCCTGGAACCCTTTATATGAGATAAGTATTTGATTTTGTTGGTCGGAGCGGCGAGATTTGAACTCGCGACCCCCAGTCCCCCAGACTGGTGCGCTAACCGGGCTGCGCTACGCTCCGATGCCCGGGCGCGACTATAGTAACTGGCCATTTCGCTCGCAACATCCGCTCGCCATCGGCATGACCGCCACGTAAAGTGGCCGTTGAGCGCCCCTTATACGTCGGATCAATTTTGAAACGGCTTTACAACGCTACGCAAAACTCGCTGCGCGGACTCGTCGACGGGTTCAAAACCGAGCCAGCTCTACGTCAGGAGGCTTTTCTGTTCGTCGCAAGCCTGCCGCTCGGCTACGTGCTGGCGCCGAGCAGTATCTGGTATGCCGCGATGATAGGCACGTTGCTGATCGTGCTCGCCGTAGAACTCCTCAATACCGCGATCGAAAAACTCGCCGATCACGTGACGCGCGAGCAGCACAAGGACATCGGGCGCATCAAAGATTTTGGCTCCGCCGCCGTGTTCTCCAGTCTGTGCCTGGCAGGGTTGGTATGGCTGACGGCGCTTGCAGTGCGATGCGGATTGCTGGGGTAAATGAGTCTTGGGGTCAATATGGTCGGGCCGACGCTCGTTTGCGCGTCCGCAAAAAATGAGCTGGGCCACGCGTATATTAACGTCAATTCTCTGCAGATGACTCAATCATCGCCGGGTTGTTGAAAATCTACGCTATAATGACCGTCTGCACTAAGGGCGCGGTCCGTGACCATTCGACAGACAATCATCCGTGGCGGTCTGGATTCGCTCTATTTCAGCGGCGCCTACAGGGCGTTCCGGCCCTTGGTCGGTGGCGTCGGTGCGATCCTGGCGCTGCACCATGTTCGGCCGCCGCGGCCGGACCGGTTTCAACCCCACCGCATGCTCGAAGTAACGCCGCGATTTCTCGCTCGCCTCGTTAGGGGTTTGCGTCGCTCACGCTTGGATTTGATCGGCCTCGATGAGATGTACCACCGGATGACTGAAGGGGATTTTTCTCGGCGGTTTGTTTGCCTGACTTTCGATGACGCCTATCGCGACGTGCTGCGCTTCGGCTATCCCATCCTGAAAGAGGCAGGTGTGCCATTTGCGATTTACGTGCCGACCAGCTTTCCAGATCGCCTCGGCGAATTGTGGTGGCTCGCGCTTGAGGCAGTCATCGCGCGCAACGATCGCATCGGCTTGGTCATCAACGGGCGCGACCGTAAATTCGACTGCGGCACGGTGGCGGAGAAGCGAGTTCTCTACCATGAGCTATATTGGTGGCTGCGAAGCCGCTCCACCGAGGCCGAGATGCGCGACGTCGTTCGCCGTCTGGCCGCCTTTTATCAGGTCGATGTCGCCGCTTTCTGCGCGCAAGAGTGCATGGACTGGAGCGAGCTCGCACAGCTCGCGGCCGATCCGCTGGTCACGATCGGTGCACATACGGTCAATCATCCTATCCTGGCCAGGCTTAATAAGGAGGCGGCGCGATCCGAAATGGATTTGAGTGGATCGGTGATCGAGGCGGCGCTGGGTGTAAAGCCCGCACACTTGTCTTACCCTTTCGGCGATCGGGCAGGCTCCGCGGCGCGCGAGTTTGAACTGGCCGCAGAGCTCGGCTTCAAGACCGCGGTAACGGCGCGGCCGGGCGTCCTTTTTCGTGCGCATAAACAACACATGACCGCGCTGCCGCGCATCGCTGTCGACGGTCATTACCAGCGCATGCGTTATCTGCGTGTCATGCTATCGGGAGCGGCTACTGCGATGTCGAACGGATTCCGTCGCGTCGATGCCGCGTGAGCCGATCGCGGATCAAATGTTGGATCGCGGGCCCCGACTTTTGTTGCCGGACCGTGGCGCGATCATCCAGCTGACCAGTGGCATGGCGGGGACTATCCAACCGAGCCCGGCAATCACGTAATATGCAATCGACAGGAGCGTATTGTCGCGAATTGCGGGAAACTGCGCCACGGCCATAGCCAACAGCGCCCAAATGATCACCAGCGCGAACAGGGCTACGGTGCCAATGAATTTTCGTAGGCGCATCGGTATGGCTTGAACCCGAGTTGCGAGAGCAGGGCGCACCACTATATGGTCCGCGCGCCTGCGACAATAATACGATGACAACCATTCAAGCTTCTTATTGGCAAGATTCGAGCGACGGGCGAGCTATACGGCTGTGGCTTCACGCCGTGGCCGCGCTTGTCTTCGCCATGGTTCTGGTCGGTGGTGCGACCAGGCTTACCGAGTCTGGCTTGTCGATCACGGAATGGCAGCTGGTCACGGGTGTGCTCCCGCCGCTAAGTGAGACGCAATGGCAGGCTGACTTCGAAAAGTATCAGGCTATTCCGCAGTACCGACAACTTAATACCGGAATGAGCCTTGCTGACTTCAAGACCATCTATCGGTGGGAGTGGGCGCACCGGCTCATCGGCCGCGTGATCGGTGTGGTCTTTGTCGCGCCTCTACTCTGGTTCCTGTGGCGCGGCTTAATTCCACCGGGGCGGCGCGCCGGGCTATGGACGATTTTCGGCCTCGGTGCATTGCAGGGCGCGATCGGGTGGTGGATGGTCGCTTCTGGCCTCGCCGATCGCGTCGAAGTGTCTCAGTATCGATTGGCCACGCATCTCCTTCTTGCCTGTCTCATCTACGTCGCCCTGATCTGGACCGGATCGCGTTGGCACGCCGAACGCGTCGGTGTGGTTTTCGCACAACCACACAACGATCAGCCGGTGGTGATTCGCGGCGGCGCTACCGGCCTGCTGGTATTTATCCTCCTTCAGATTTATCTCGGCGCTTTGGTCGCGGGGCTTCGCGCCGGACATGCGTACAACACTTGGCCGCTCATCGATGGCAGCCTGGTCCCACAAGGCTCACGGCTATTCTTCGATATGCCGCTATGGCGCAATTTTTTCGAAAACCCGCTCACGGCGCAATTCGATCATCGCATGCTCGGCTACGTGATTTGTTTGTTGGCGCTGCTTCACCTGCTCAACGTCGTTAGGCTGACGAGACAGCGTGCGGTGCGCGCTGATGCAGTCTTGCTTGCGGCGTCAGTCATCGTGCAGGCGGCGCTTGGCGTTTTTACTCTGCTGTCGGTGGCGGCTCTACCACTTGCGGTCCTGCATCAGGCGATGGCCATGGTGACGTTGACTTTCGCAGTAATTCACGCCGCCCGGGTCATGCCACGAAAGGCGGTCTCAACGCGCATGGCGTTGTCTTCGCCTAGCGAGGAGACGGCATGAACGAACTTAACCGCCAGGCTCATTGGCAGAAGGTCTATAAGGACAAAGGTGAAAAGCAAGTCAGTTGGTTCCAGGAGAAACCAGCCATCTCCTTGGAGCTGATCGATGGCGTCGGCGCAAAATCAAATTCAGCAATTATCGATATCGGGGGTGGAGCCTCCCGCCTCGTGGACGTTTTGGTCAGTGAGGGCTATCGCGACCTTACTGTGCTTGATCTGTCCGATGATGCTATAGCGATTGCGAGGTCTCGGCTCGCCGAGCGCGCGGGGCTGGTCAAATGGATCGTCACCGATGTGACCGAATGGGAGCCATCCCGACACTACGACCTGTGGCACGATCGCGCCGCGTTCCATTTCCTTACCGAGGCAGCCGACCGCGCCGCCTACTTCGACCGCCTGATGCAGGTGATCCGGCCGGGCGGGCATGTCATCATCGCTACTTTCGCCATTGATGGCCCCGAGCGGTGCAGCGGCTTGCCCGTTATACGCTACGACGCAACGCTGTTATCCGCCGCCTTTGGGCGCGCATTTGCGTTGATCGGAACGCGCCGCCACGATCACACGACTCCAACCGGCGGCGTACAGCAGTTTCTGTTCGGCGTGTTCAAGCGCGTCTAATCTCGATCCTGCAGCGGGCGTCGTTCACGCTGCGGCCAGCGCCTGGTCGAGATCGGCAATGATGTCATCCTTGTCTTCAATCCCGATCGACAGCCTGACGACATCCGGCCCGGCGCCGGCTTGGATTTTTTGCGCGTCGGTCAATTGACGATGCGTGGTCGAAGCCGGATGGATGATCAGCGAGCGGGTGTCGCCGATATTGGCCAGATGCGAAAACAATCTGACATTAGTGACCAAACTCACGCCGGCGTCGTAGCCGCCTTTCAGACCGAAGGTGAACACCGCGCCGGCGCCGAGAGGACAATATTTCTTGGCAAGGTTGTGGTAACGGTCCCCAGGCAATCCGGGATAGCTGACCCACGCCACTTTCGGATGCGCCGCGACCCATTCGGCGACGGCTTGGGTATTTTCGCAGTGCTTCTGCATGCGTAACGGCAGCGTCTCAATACCCGTCAGGATGAGAAAGGCGTTGAACGGCGAAATCGAGGATCCAATGTCCCGTAGCGCCAGCATGCGGCACGCCATCGCAAAACCGAAATTGCCGAACGTTTCGTGCATGACCACACCATGGTATTCCGGGCGCGGCTCACACAGCATCGGGTAGCGCCGCTCGCGCGACCAATTGAACGTGCCGCCATCGACGATCATGCCGCCCATCGAATTGCCATGCCCGCCGAGAAACTTCGTTAGCGAATGCACGACGATGTCGGCCCCGTGGTCGATCGGCTTGCACAGATAGGGCGTCGCCAGCGTGTTATCGACGATGTAGGGGACACCGGCGCGGCGCGCGATTTGCGACACTGCGCCCATATCCGTGATCACGCCGCCAGGATTGGCGATCGACTCGGTAAAGATCGCTTTGGTCTTCGGACTGATTGCTCTTTCAAAGGATGAGATGTCGTCGGGGTCAGCGTAGACAACGTTCCAATTGAAATTCTTGAACGCATGGTTGAACTGATTGATTGAGCCACCGTAAAGCTTCTTCGACGCGACGAATTCGTCGCCCGGCTGCAGCAAACAATGAAACACCAGGACTTGCGCGGAATGGCCCGTCGCCGTCGCCACTCCCGCTGTACCGCCTTCAAGCGCGGCGACGCGTTCTTCGAGCACCGCGGTCGTGGGATTACCGATGCGGGTATAGATGTTGCCGAAGGTCTGCAGACCGAACAACGACGCCGCGTGATCGACACTTTCAAACACGTAGGAAGTCGTCTGGTAAATCGGCGTGGCGCGGGCGCCAGTCGCTGGATCGGGCTGCGCGCCGGCGTGAACCGCAAGCGTGGCAAAGCCCGGGATACGTTCGTTCATCGTGTCTTCCTTTAGGCCCGATTTTGGGTGGGAAAGCAGGGAGATGGACTCCGGCCGGCTTATAGGACCGCCGGGTTAAACCAGCGACTTTTCATTTTGGCTAGTGGGTTCAGCGGCCTAGCCGAGCGGCCCGGAGAACAAAACGGGATTTTGCCACCCGATTCCCCCTGGTCACATCGCGAACAGTGACCCCGCGGCAGCGTTGATGGCAGCGCTCCTGTTATCGTCCCGCTTATCGAGCACATGTGCTCGGCGTGGAGTGGCTGATCTTCACCACGTCGATCCCGGCGTCAATGAGGTGGCTGGCATGGATATGCCGCGGGCTGTGAAAGTGGATAGAGATCGGCTACGCGGGCCCGGCGCGCGCAGCTTTCGCCCGATAAATGGGAGCACGCGCCCGCCCTTTGTGCGCAAGGACACGCCGAAAGAGACAAAAGAAAGAAAAGCGGCAATTAGGGCCGGTCTTGAGATCAAGCTTTACGCCAGCAAATCCGGCAACCTCGCAATATTCACCGCACGCCGTGCCTCGGCAGGATGTCGCCACATGAGTGAAAACCGACGGCCTTGCCTTTCCCATACGCGCCGTCCTTCGAGTTCAGCTCAGAGGGGCATCGTCGGGTACTAAGAAAGCGTACAACTTTCGGCCGCTTTAGCGCCCCGCGTCATATTGCCCGCCGCTCGCTGTGCCGCGGAACGCAAACGCCTGTATTTAGTTCCCCTGCGTCTTGCGGAAATACTTTGCGACGGGCGCCCGTTAATTCAGCGAGCGTTCATTTTCGGCAGCCTCTGATAGCTGTAGCGCGGGGAGGGGTGCCCATTTTTTGGAGGTCTCCAACATGAGTGAGAAACTGATCTCGCGTCGAGGCGCGTTTTCGCTTCTCGGACTAGCCGCCGCCTTGGCCCTGCCGACCACCGTGCTAACAACGTCAGATGCTGAGGCTCAGGCACAGCCACAGCCATCACCAGCCGCTCCAGCACCAGCCGCTCCACCGCCAACTGCTGCAGCACCAACCGCTCCAGCAACGCCCGGTATGACAAGGCGTCAAGCGCGGCGCGCCGGTCGCCACGAGCGACGTGAGGCGAGACGCAACGCCCGTCACATGCGACGTGAGGCGCGGCGCAACTCTCGCGAGATGCGACGTGAGGCACGGCGCGGAATGTACATGCAGTCCAATAAACCTATAAAACAGCCACAGTAGTTCGAGCATTAGCAACGAAAGGCCTACCGGGCGCAGAACCCGGTGGGCCTTGTTGTTTTGCCGAGGCAATAGCTCCGGCAACCGCGCAACATTCAACAGACCACGGCAGTACAAACAATAATCGGCTCGGCCGTTACTGTGGATCCGAATTAAATTCCTTCAGCGCAGCCAAATCTAACGCTGGCACCGATGTGGAGTCAGAAGGTAAATGTTTTTAGGTGTTTGTTATGTGTGTCCTACAACATAGGAAAAGCTCCGCGATTGCCTCACACGCGGAGCTTTGAACGGCGATGGCACTAGCACGAGGGGAGGGACTTTCGGGTATCGCCGTCAGAGCGGGGTAACTCGGCTACATGGATTCAGTTCCGCCGCCTATTACTTCCCGATTTCCTCACGGCGGATGCTCGCGGGTTCTTGATCCTGAGCGCGCCGCTCTCGTTCCAGTTTTCTAAATTCCTTGTTGGCGCGCATGGTTTCCCAAATTGCGGCGAGCGGGATGAGCAACAATCCGATCACGCACAGGGCGAGGAGAACGGTGAATAATTGGAGAAGGAAGATCATCGCCAATCCTGCTCAACCTCGCTGGTGACAGCGGGCGCTTTTGGATTCTTGATCTTTACCCAATGCGCCGAACGCCTCGAGCGGTACGCGCTGTCGGGTGAATTATTGGCCGCTTTCCTGGCGCTGGACGCGGTCGGCTGCCGCGGTGGCGCCGCCGGGTGCGCTGCTTCGATTGAGCGACATGCGTTGCAGCCCGCCGAGTGGCGGTTTTTTCGAACTGAGCGTGCGCGTATTGACACCAATCCAGGCAATCTCCGAGGACAGGCGGCCGTATTCGATCTTGGGACAGCGGTTCATGACGACCTTCATCCCATTGGTTTCGGCGAGCGCCGCCGCCTCATCATTGCGCACGCCGAGCTGCATCCAAATGACTTGCGGCCGCGGCTTGAGCGCCAAAGCTTCTTGGACGATCGGCAGCGCATATTGGGAGGCGCGGAATATGTCGACCATATCGATTGGCTCGGGAACGTCGCTCAGCCGGGCATAAATTTTCTGCCCCAGCATCGTCTCTCCAGCATGGCCGGGATTGACGGGTATCATGTGATAACCGTGTTCGAGCAGATATTTGAACGCGAAATAGCTCGGCCGATTTTCCTTCTCCGATGCGCCGACCATGGCGATGGTCTTCACAGTATTGAGAATACCGCGAATATAAGTGTCGGGATAAGAATCGTGATTCATTGTCAGCGCTCGAACTCAAGTCCGCATCATCAATCCGATCAGCGATCTTTCTAACGGTCGATTTAGCGATCGGTCTAACGATCTTGCCATTTTGGTTCGCGTTTTTCGATAAAGGCGCTGATGCCCTCCTCGGCGTCGCGCGCTAGCATATTCTCGACCATGACCCGCGATGCGTAGTCATAAGCATCAGCAAGCGACATTTCCGCCTGCCGGTAGAATGCTTCCTTGCCGATCTTGACAATCGCAGTCGATTTCCCAGCGATCTTTTGCGCAAGCTTGAGCGCCGCCGCGCGCTCCTCGCCTGGCAGCACGACCTCGTTGACAAGACCAATGCGGGCGGCGTCCTCCGCCGAAATCAAATCGCCCGTAAGCAGCATCTGCATGGCGTGTTTGCGCGAAACATTACGCGACAATGCGACCATCGGTGTCGAGCAGAACAGCCCGATGTTGACCCCCGGAGTTGCAAATTTTGCAGCCTGCGAGGCGACGGCCAGATCACAGCTGGCGACGAGTTGACAACCAGCCGCCGTAGCAGTCGCGTGGACAGCAGCGATGACCGGTTGCGGCAGGTTCACGATTTGCTGCATCAGGCGGCTGCACAACCCCATGATGTGTTTGTAATAGGCACGGCCGCGGTTCTCGTCGGAGCGACGCGCATTGAGCTCCTTAAGGTCGTGTCCGGCCGAAAAAGCCGGGCCATTTGCGGCGAGCACCACCGCGCGCACCGTACGGTCATGCGCAATCGCTGAAAAAGCGTCGCTCAGCGCCTCCAACAGCGCCTCAGACAGGCTGTTGCGCGCTTGTGGACGGTTTAGCGTCAGGACAGCAATCCCGCCCTTATCCTCGCGAAGAAGAATGAGCGATGTGGGAGCGGTCGCTGCGGCGGCGGTTCGGGCACTCATGGTCTTTCAACCCATAACCTTTTCAATGCGTGGCCTCTCAAAGGCCCTCTCATTTTGCGATCGGCCTGCGCCATTGTATCCAAGTAGGGGGAGGCGTGCATGTGCCATGACCGAAACCGTAAATATCGATAAATACTGAGACGATGCCGACTGAGACGATAAAGATGGCGGCCCCAGCCTTGAGCCGCAAGGAGCTTCTCGATCAACTCCGCATGGAATTCCCGGAGGCGAGCCATGCGATGGGCGATTACGAGATCGAGGAAATCTGGCGCGGCGGCTGCCGTTTGCGCCAGCGTTATGACAAGCGCGCTCTGCGGCCCGGGGGCACGCTTTCTGGCGCCACGATGATGGCGCTCGGCGACTTCGCCATGTACGTCGCGGTGCTGTCGGCGATCGGTTGGGCGCCGCTCGCAGTGACCACCAATCTGACGATCAATTTCCTGAGAAAACCGCCGGGACGCGATCTTGTTGCCGAGGCGCGCCTCATCAAGCTTGGGAAACAGCTTGCGGTGGGTGAGGTGGGTATTCGTGCCGATGGCAGAGATGACCTGGTCGCGCATATCATCTCGACTTATTCGATTCCGCCACGGTAAAAGGATACCGCTAATTTAAGCTATTGAGAAATAACAATATTGGGCACGTTGTTGACTGTTCGCGCGAGGTCGGTTTAAACACCGCAGCGCGTTTATCCGAGCACGCGCACATCGCGGAATGGATGCAATCATGACAACCTATTCGGCAAAACCCGCCGAGGTCGAGAAGAAGTGGGTGATGATCGACGCCGAGGGGCTTGTCGTCGGCAGGCTCGCCTCGCTCGTTGCGCTGCGCCTGCGCGGCAAGCACAAACCGACTTTCACGCCGCATGTCGACTGCGGCGACAATGTCATCGTGATTAACGCGGCGAAGGTCGTGCTCACCGGACGCAAAGTGCAGCAGAAAATTTATCGCAATCACACCGGTTTTATCGGTGGGATAAAAGAACGCTCGGCCAAAGCAATTCTCTCCGGCCGCTTTCCCGAGCGGATCGTTGAGAAGGCCGTCGAACGCATGCTTCCGCGCGGCCCCCTCGGCCGCCGCCAGCTTGGCAATCTGCGGGTCTATCCCAACGCCGAGCACCCGCACGACGCGCAGCAGCCTGAAAAGCTCGATATCGGCGCGATGAATCGCAAGAATAAGAGGACTGCCTGATGGCCGAGACGATCCAGACACTCGAAGAATTGTCGTCGCTCAAGCCCGCGGCGGCGCCGCAGCCGCCCAAATACGTTCAGAAGCTCGACAAGCAGGGGCGCGCCTACGCCACCGGCAAACGCAAGGACGCGGTCGCGCGGGTCTGGATCAAAATGGGCGCTGGTAAAATCGTGGTCAACGATCGGCCAGTTGAGACTTACTTTGCCCGCCCGGTTCTGCGCATGTTGATTGCGCAGCCGCTGGTGGCGTCAAACCGTCAAGGTCAATTCGACGTCGTCTGCACGGTATCGGGCGGCGGCCTTTCCGGTCAGGCCGGCGCTGTGCGCCACGGCCTGTCCAAAGCGCTGATGCGCTATGAGCCGGAATTGCGCGGCGTGCTCAAGCGCGGCGGCTTTCTCACGCGCGATCCGCGTGTGGTCGAGCGCAAGAAATACGGCCGCGCCAAAGCGCGCCGCAGCTTCCAGTTCTCGAAGCGCTAAACGCGCCGATTATCGTCCGAGTAAATGCCGAGTTTGTAGGATGGGTTGAGCGGAGCGAAACCCATCAACAGTCAGCCAAACGGTGGGTTTCACTTTGCGCAACCCACCCTACGGGTCACCTCTAGAAAAACGCCATTGTGCGGATTTCGATGCTCTCGCGCGGCCGCGCATTCGGCGGCGTTGTCGGATCCTTAAAGGCAGTATGCGCAGTCCAGCGAGCGCGGCCGTCTTTTATTGAATCAAACACCTTGAATACATAGGCCTCTTCGCGTCGCATGCGCGGGAACCAGTACCATTTGTGTGCCGGATTGTATTTGATGGCATAGGTCTGGCCGATGCGTCCGGGTGCGCGCCGCTCCGAGATGATCATATCCTGCGGCGACAGCGTTTGAGCATCCGCCATGGCAAGCGGATAAGTCTCCACGGGATGGCGGATTGGCCGCCAAACCTGGATGATGGCGAAACGTCGCTGCAACAAGTCTTCGGCTTCGTTGGGCAGGATATCGCGCACGCGCTGCGGGGCCGACCATTCCGTGTAGTCGTTGTGAACGCGGCGCACGACCTCGCGGATTTTTTTCGACTCGCGCAATTCGTCGTCGGCGGTGCGCAGCGTATGGTCGAACACGACGACGCGCTTAGCGCCGCTTTCGGCTTTGATCAGCGCCTCCATCTCCGGGTAGTAGACCCGCCGGATATGATCCTCGTCGTAAAAGTCCTTAACGGTGGTGTCGTGGCGCACGAAGCGAAAGCCGTGGCGCTCCAACACAAAATCCTTTGCATGGGGGCGACCGTTGCGAATGGTCACGCGACGGGGATCGGGGGTGCCGCCGGAGCGTCTGTCGGTGCCGCCGGGACCGGCGACGATGGTGAAAACCTTGCTGCCGTCATCCACGATGTAATTAAGCGTGGCCTCGATCTGGTCGGGCACAACATCTAATTCAGCGCTCTCGACTGCGGCTTGCGGCATGGCGCGGCTCCCTGTCGTTGGATTCAATGTAGGTTGCGGCGGTGCCCAAGTGAAGCGCAACGGCGGCGGCCCAAATGGAGAAAAATTCGTTCTATACTTTCGTATAATCACGTCTAGTCGGTCATTCGAGCAAAAAGAAAGGGCGCCAGTGGGCGCCCTTTAAGTTGCATCGCTACGGCAATGCAGGGAGGATACTCACCATCACGCTTACGCAGAGTAATACATTTCAAACTCGACCGGATGCGGAGTGTGTTCGAAGCGAATGATCTCGGCCATCTTCAGCTCAATATAGCTGTCGATGAAATCGTCATCGAACACGCCGCCGGCCTTGAGGAAGTCGCGGTCCTTGTCGAGATTGCCGAGCGCCTCGCGCAGACTGCCGCACACCGTCGGAATCTTCTTCAGCTCCTTCGGCGGCAGATCGTACAGATCCTTGTCGGTCGGTTCACCGGGATTGAGCTTGTTCTTGATGCCGTCGAGCCCCGCCATCAGCATCGCGGCGAAGCCGAGATACGGATTGCACAACGGGTCGGGATAACGCACTTCGACACGCTTGGCCTTCGGCGAGGCCGCAAGCGGAATGCGGCACGACGCGGAGCGGTTGCGCACCGAATAAGCCAGCAGCACCGGGGCCTCGAATCCGGGGACGAGCCGCTTGTAGGAGTTCGTCGTCGGATTGGTGAAGGCGTTGATGGCGCGGGCATGTTTTAGAATGCCGGCGATATATTGCAGGCAGGTATCGGAAAGATCAGCGTATTTGTTGCCGGCGAACAGCGGCTTGTCGCCCTTCCAGATCGATTGATGACAGTGCATGCCCGAGCCGTTGTCGCCATAGATCGGCTTCGGCATGAAAGTCGCGGTCTTGCCGTAGACCTGCGCAACCTGCTGGATGCAGTATTTGTAAATCTGCATCTGATCGGCCATGCGCACCATCGGCGCAAATTTCATACCGAGCTCGTGCTGCGCGGAGCCGACTTCGTGGTGATGCTTCTCCACCTTCACGCCCATTCGCGCCATGGCGGCGAGCATCTCTGAGCGCATATCCTGGGCCGTATCGAGGGGCGGCACCGGGAAATAGCCTTTCTTGAAACCGATGTGGTGGCCGAGATTGCCGCCTTCGTATTCGGTATCGGAATTTGTCGGAAACTCGACGGAATCGACGCGATAGCTCACGTTGTATGGCGTCGCGGAATATTTCACGTCGTCGAAGATGAAGAATTCGGCTTCCGGTCCGAAGAACACGGTGTCGCCGACGCCCATCGACTTAACAAGCCCAGCGGCTTTCCTGCAGATCGAGCGCGGGTCTCGGTTGTAAGGTTCGCCGGTCAGCGGTTCGAGGGTGTCGCAAATCAGGACGAGCGTCGTCTCGGCGAAGAACGGATCGATGCAGGCGCTTTCCGGATCCGGCATCAGCTGCATGTCGGACTCGTGAATCGCCTTCCAGCCGGCGATCGACGATCCGTCGAACATGATGCCTTCGGCAAACGTATCTTCGTCGACCGTCGTGATGTCGGTGGTGACGTGCTGCCACTTGCCGCGCGGATCGGTAAATCGAAAATCGACGTATTTGACGTCGTTGTCCTTGATCATCTTCATGACATTCTTTGGCGTCGTCATGTTATGCGTACCCTTTCGTGGTGCTGTTTGATGCCTTGCCGTACTGGTTCGTTCCGCTTACAGCCAGCCGGCGCAAGCTATCGGACCAGCAATTCAGATGGCGTCGAGTCCGGATTCCCCCGTCCTGATCCGGATCGCTTCTTCGATGTTCGAGACGAAGATCTTGCCGTCGCCGATCCGCCCGGTCTGGGCGGCGCGCCGGATCGCCTCGATCGCTTTTTCAACCATGTCGTCACCGAGCACAATCTCGATTTTCACCTTGGGCAAAAAATCGACGACATATTCCGCCCCCCGGTACAGTTCCGTGTGGCCCTTCTGACGACCGAATCCCTTGGCTTCAGTGACCGTGATCCCTTGCAGTCCAACCTCTTGCAGCGCCTCCTTCACTTCATCGAGCTTGAACGGTTTAATGATCGCCTCGATTTTCTTCATCGTGTGCCGTCTCCCGGCTCCCGAACGTGCAGAATCCATCCTGGAACCGACCCTTGGTTAGCAGATTGCGTGCCAATGCCGCTCGTGCCGAAAATTGCTATGACGATCAGTGTTTTATGCGGCGAAAGGTCGATGGCCATGGGATCGATTGAACGCGTTTGGTCGAAAAACTAGGCAGATTGCCTACAAAGTTGTCAACGGTTGGCGAGGCAATAGCGCGTCGCGGCGCCGTCGTGCAATCAGAATTCGGATATTCTGACCCCGGCAATGATCGAGATCCTGACCAGTGACGAGATGGGGGAAGCCGACCGACTGACGATTGCCGGCGGGGTTCCCGGACTGACCCTGATGGAAAATGCAGGGAGCGCCGTCGCTCAGGCGGTTGCGGCGAGACAGTCCGCGGGCAGCCGGGTCGTCGTGCTCGCCGGTCCGGGCAATAACGGCGGCGACGGTTTTGTTGCCGCGCGAGTACTCGCCCAACACCACTACCGCATGAAAATCCTGCTGGTCGGCGACCGCGAAAAGCTCACGGGCGACGCCGCGGCTGCGGCGAACAGATGGAATGGGCCGGTCGCGGTCGCGACGCCAGACGGACTCGCAGGCGCGGACATCATCGTCGACGCGCTTTTCGGCGCTGGCCTCGACCGGCCGGTCAATGGTCTGGCACGCGAGATGATCGAGGCGGTGAACAATCAAGGCGCGCCAGTGATCGCCGTTGACCTGCCGAGCGGCATCAACGGCACATCCGGCGCCGTAATGGGCGCGGCAATCAAGGCCGCACAGACCGTGACGTTTTTTCGCAAGAAGCCTGGCCATCTTTTGATGCCGGGTCGTATTCATTGCGGCGCGGTCTCCGTGGCGCAGATCGGAATTCCGGAGACGGTGTTGGCGTGCATCGGTCCGCGAACGTGCGAAAACACTCCGGATCTATGGCGCGAAAAGTTTCCCAGGCCGCGCGCGGAGGGGCACAAATATGATCGCGGGCACGCGGTCGTCGTTTCGGGTCCATTGTGGTCGACTGGGGCCGCGCGACTTGCGGCGCGAGGCGCGCTTCGCGCTGGGGCAGGGCTTGTCACTATCGCCAGCCCGCGCGAAGCGCTTGCGGTCAACGCCGCGGCCAACCTCGCGATTATGGTGCGGCCGGTAGATGGCGCGGCCGAGCTGATGCGATTCCTCGCCGATGCCCGACTGAACGCGCTCGCGATCGGGCCAGGCCTGGGAGTGGGTGACGCAACCTGCGAAATGGTCTTGAGTGCGCTCGCCGGCGAGCGCGCCGTCGTGCTTGATGCCGACGCGATCACGAGCTTTGCCAAAGACCCGCAGCGACTTGCTGCCGCACTGACGGCGAGAAATGGACGAGCCACTGCACTCACGCCGCATGAAGGAGAATTTTCACGTTTTTTCGGTGCCTTAGATGCGGATATTAATGCAGGATCGAAGCTGAAAAGGGCGCGACGTGCGGCGGCGCGAACGGGCGCGGTGATCGTCCTCAAAGGCGCCGACACAGTCGTGGCGACGCCGGACGGGCGCGCCTCGATTGCCGCAAATGCACCCGCCTCCCTGGCCACTGCCGGAGCCGGCGACGTGTTGACAGGGATCGTCGCGGGCGTACTGGCTCAAGGTACGCCGGCCTTTGAGGCGGCTTCGGCTGCCGTTTGGCTCCATGGCGAGGCCGCGCAGGCGTTCGGACCGGGCCTCATCGCTGAGGACCTGCCAGAGCAGTTACCCGACGTCTATCGCGCATTGCTCGGCTAAGCCTGCTCGCCGTGTCGGCATTTTATAGTGGCTTGCACAGCTTAAATGATATAAGCGCGCCGGCGGGCCCCCCTGCGCGTTGCGGGCGTGGCGGAATTGGTAGACGCGCGGGACTTAGAATCCCGTGACGAAAGTCGTGGGGGTTCGAGCCCCTCCGCCCGCACCAGCCGGGCGGTTTCTTCAGAACCTGGTTGCCACAACCTTGGCGCCAGAAATTTGGGCGCCTGACCTTGGCGGATATGTCGGAAACGGCGATGTGATTTGGTCCGCGATTTGGGCCGTGAAGAGTAGTGCCGATGGAAGTGACTGAAACCTCCGCTGCGGGCTTAAAACGCGAATTTCGGGTCGTCGTCCCCGCTACGGTTCTTGAAGCAAAGGTGAATGCGCGGCTCGATGATCTTAAGGGCCGCGTGCACCTGCGTGGGTTTCGCCCCGGCAAGGTGCCGGTCGCCCACCTCAAACGCTTGTACGGCAAATCGGCCATGGCGGAAGTGATCGAAGCCGCCGTCCGTGAGGCCAATTCCCAGATCGTCAACGAGCGCGGTCTCAAACTCGCCACCGAGCCCAAGGTCGCGCTGCCGCCGGAAGAGGGCGCGGTGGAAGGCATTATCGCCGGCAAAGCCGACCTCGCTTACACGGTCGAGATGGAGATCGTGCCGCCGATTACGCTTGCTGATTTTAAAACCATCAAGCTCGAGCGGCTGACGGCCCCCGTCGAGGATGCTGAGATCGATCAGGCCGTGCAGACGATCGCCGAGCAGAGCCGGCCCTTTAACGATAGCGCTGATGCGCCCGCGGCGCAGGGCGACCGCGTTACAATTTCTTTCCAAGGCAGCGTTGACGGCGCGCCGTTCGAGGGCGGCTCGGGCGACGATGTCGCGCTTGTTCTTGGCTCGGCCCAGTTCATTCCGGGTTTTGAAGACCAACTCGTGGGCATTAAGGCTGGTGAAGGCCGTACGGTGAGTTCCAAATTCCCCGACAATTACCGGGTGCCCTCGCTGGCCGGCAAAGACGCGGTGTTCTCGGTCACCGCGAAGAAAGTGGAAAAGCCCGCGTCGCTAAACCTCGATGATGATTTTGCCAAGACCCTTGGGCTGGAGTCGCTTGCCAAATTGCGCGACGCCGTTCGTGAGCGTATCGAGCGGGATCACGCGGCGGCATCACGGCAGAAGATCAAGCGCGCGTTGTTGGACCAGCTCGATGCTCGTCACAAATTCGATCCGCCGCCGACGCTGGTTGAGGAAGAGTTCAAGAATATCTGGTCGACGATCGAAAACGATCTCAGGCAGCAAGGCCGTACTTTTGCCGATGAGGGAACCACCGAGGAAAAAGCGCGAGAGGAGTACCGCGGAATCGCCGAACGGCGCGTGCGGCTCGGCCTTGTCCTCGCGGAGATCGGCGAGAAAAACAGCATCACCGTCACGGATGAACAGTTGACGCAGGCCATCGTCGCCCAAGCCAGGATGATGCCGGGTCAGGAGCAGCAGGTCTGGGATTATTACCGTAATAATCCCGCGGCGCTGGCTGCCGTGCGGGCGCCGCTATTCGAAGACAAAGTCGTCGACTTCATCCTTGAACTGGCCAATGTCTCGGAGAAGCAGGTTTCCCGAGAGGAGCTGTTCAAGGAAGATGAGAACTGACGCGGCGTTGCGCTCGGGTTGGCCGGTGCGTCTGCGTCTTGTGCCGGCGATTTCCGCGCATATCTGCGACTGACGAAGGGCCGAAATGCGCAACCCAATTAAAATCACGGCAGGCTTCGACAAATCGGCGCGACTCAAGTCAGATTGGGCGAAGGAGCTGCACGTGACGCCTGTTGCGATGGTAACGTTGCGACGGTAACCATGTCACGCTGACTGAAAATTGTGGCCAGCTAAATTAGGTGAACCATGCGCGATCCCAAGGACACCTACATGAACTATCTCGTCCCGATGGTGGTCGAACAGACCAACCGCGGGGAACGGGCCTACGACATCTATTCACGCCTGCTGAAGGAACGGATCATCTTCATCACTGGCCCGGTCGAGGACGGCATGGCGTCGTTGGTGGTCGCGCAGCTTCTGTTTCTTGAGGCCGAGAACCCGAAAAAAGAAGTTTCGATGTACATCAACTCACCGGGCGGGGTGGTGACGTCGGGCTTGGCAGTCTACGACACGATGCAGTTCATCCGGCCAGCCGTCTCAACCTTGTGCACGGGGCAGGCTGCCTCCATGGGCTCGCTGTTGCTGGCGGCGGGCGCCAAGGATCTGCGCTTTGCGCTGCCGAACGCCCGGATCATGGTGCATCAACCATCTGGCGGGTTCCAAGGCCAGGCGACCGATATCATGCTGCACGCCCAGGAGATCCTGAATCTCAAGCGGCGGCTTAACGAGATCTACGTCAAACATACCGGGCAGCCGCTGAAGAAAATTGAAGACGCCTTGGAGCGCGACATGTTCCTGACGGCGGAAATGGCCAAAGATTTTGGGCTGATTGACAAGGTGATCGAGAAACGGCCCGAGGAACCCAGCCTAAAGGAGCCGAGCCTTAAAGCCGAACCCATCCTCAAGGGGGTCAGCTAGCTGCCGCGGTGCCCCGAAATGGACCGATTCGTCCAGTCGAGGCGTTAGTTCCACGGCTAGGTCAAGCGTTTTCTCGATCCTGTGCTCCAGAAAACACAGTGGTGCAAAGTCGCGTTATCGTTAATGGATTCTTGATTGGCACGCCATTAGCATGTCAGCTTGCGTCGGGATGTCCGGTGTTGGCACCGTGGGGAAGCGCTAGGATCCGCACTAAAAAGCTGAGATCGTGCTACGGAATCTTAGCGTGGCGCTTCTTAGAATACCTGGTTGAGGCGCCGCGGTCGCGGAGACGGAGATTGGAATGAGCAAGGTCGGTGGCGGCGATTCAAAGAATACGCTCTACTGCTCGTTCTGCGGCAAAAGCCAGCATGAAGTGCGTAAGCTCATTGCTGGCCCGACCGTCTTCATCTGCGACGAGTGCGTTGAACTTTGCATGGACATCATTCGCGAGGAGAACAAGTCCTCGCTGGTGAAGTCACGCGACGGCATTCCCACGCCGCGCGAAATCCGTAAAGTCCTCGACGATTACGTTATCGGCCAGGATCACGCGAAAAAGGTGCTCTCGGTCGCCGTCCACAATCACTACAAGCGGCTCAATCACCAGAGCAAGCACAACGATGTCGAGCTGGCCAAGTCGAACATACTGCTGATCGGTCCGACTGGCTCCGGCAAGACTTTGCTGGCGCAGACGCTCGCTCGCATCCTCGACGTGCCATTCACGATGGCGGACGCCACCACGCTGACTGAAGCGGGCTATGTCGGCGAGGACGTCGAAAACATCATTTTAAAGTTGTTGCAATCAGCCGACTACAACGTCGAGCGCGCGCAGCGCGGCATCGTTTACATCGACGAAATCGACAAGATTTCGCGCAAGTCCGACAATCCTTCGATCACGCGCGACGTCTCGGGCGAAGGCGTGCAGCAGGCGCTCCTCAAAATCATGGAGGGCACGATTGCGAGCGTGCCCCCGCAGGGCGGCCGCAAGCATCCGCAGCAGGAATTTCTGCAGGTCGATACCACCAACATTCTGTTCGTCTGTGGCGGTGCTTTCGCCGGACTTGAGAAAATCATCTCGGCGCGCGGCCGTTCGACGTCGATCGGTTTTGGCGCCAAGGTGATGGCGCCGGAGGATCGCAAGCAGGGCGAAATTTTCCGTGATGTCGAGCCGGAAGACTTGTTGAAATACGGCCTCATTCCGGAATTCGTCGGCCGGCTTCCCGTCGTCGCCACCTTGGAGGATCTCGACGAAGCCTCCCTCAAGCGCATCTTGACCGAGCCAAAGAACGCTCTGGTGAAGCAATATCAGCGCATGTTCGAGATGGAGACTGTCGACCTCACGCTCGCCGAAGAGGCGCTGGCCGCGATCGCCCGCAAGGCGATCGACCGTAAGACGGGCGCGCGCGGTTTGCGATCGATCATGGAAAGCATATTGCTCGATACCATGTTCGATCTGCCGAGCCTCGAAGGCGTCGAGGAGGTAGTGATCTCGCGCGAAGTCGTCGAGGGCAGCGCGCGACCGCTCTATATCTACGCGGATCGTTCCGATCGCGCTGGGGATGCTGGCGGGGCCAGCGCCTGACGGGTGGGTAGATTGCGTACCCGCGATTCGCTCCGCGGCCGTTTCGCTCCGCTCGCAATTTGGTGGGTTTTGGCTGAAAAACCGGGCTTTCTTGACAGGCTGGCAGGGCAACGCCACCTATAGCGTGCGAACGACAGAAACGTACGAGAAATCGCGTGGAATAGACCGGGTGGCGGGAGAGTCATATCGATGATCGCCCTTCCGGTCTCGGGCAGTCCGTAGCGGCCGCGCAGTCTGTGGGTCGCGGGCGGGGGTGCCAAAACAAAAAAGGAAGTGGGCCATGACCAGCGCCGCCAAACCCAAGCCGCTTGTGACCGGCGAAAGCCGCGCCTATCCGGTGCTGCCACTGCGGGACATCGTTGTTTTCCCGCACATGATCGTCCCGCTCTTCGTCGGCCGTGAAAAATCGATCAAGGCGCTGGAAGAAGTGATGCGCTCGGATACGTTCATTCTGCTGGCCACGCAGAAAAACGCGTCCGATGACGATCCTGCCACCGACGCCATTTACAATGTGGGTACGCTCGCGGGCGTCCTGCAATTGCTCAAGCTGCCGGACGGCACCGTAAAAGTGCTGGTCGAAGGCGCCGCGCGCGCAGAGGTCAAGAAATACACCGATCGCGAAGACTATTTTGAGGCTGAGGCCATGGTGGTCGCGGATTCTTCCGGCGACCAGGTCGAAGCCGAGGCCTTGGCGCGTTCCGTCGTCAACGAGTTCGAAGGCTATGTAAAGCTGAACAAAAAGGTGTCGCCAGAAGTGATCGGCGTGGTTCAGCAGATCGAAGATTATGCCAAGCTCGCCGACACGGTCGCTTCGCATCTGGCGGTGAAAATTCCCGACAAGCAGATGATCTTGGAGACGCCGATCGTTACCCAGCGCCTGGAAAAGGTGCTCGGGCTCATGGAGAGCGAAATTTCGGTCCTTCAGGTGGAAAAGCGCATCCGAACGCGGGTGAAGCGTCAGATGGAGAAGACGCAGCGCGAGTACTACCTCAACGAGCAGATGAAGGCGATCCAGAAAGAGCTGGGCGACGAGGACGGCAAGGACGAACTCGCCGAGCTCGAAGAGAAGATCAAGCGCACCAAGCTTTCCAAAGAAGCGCGTGAGAAGGCGCAACACGAACTTAAGAAGCTACGCCAGATGTCGCCGATGTCGGCGGAAGCCACCGTCGTGCGCAATTATCTCGACTGGCTGCTGTCGATCCCGTGGAACAAGAAGTCGAAGATCAAAAAGGATCTTACGCTCGCCCAGCAGATCCTCGATGACGACCATTATGGCCTCGAGAAGGTCAAGGAACGCATCGTCGAGTATCTTGCCGTGCAACAGCGCGCCAACAAACTGACTGGCCCGATCCTTTGTCTGGTCGGCCCACCCGGCGTCGGCAAGACCTCGCTCGGCAAGTCGATCGCCAAAGCCACTGGACGCGAATTCGTTCGCGTTTCGCTCGGCGGCGTGCGCGATGAGGCCGAGATACGCGGCCACCGGCGGACCTATATCGGTTCTATGCCGGGGAAGATCATTCAATGCATGCGCAAGGCGAAGACCTCGAATCCGCTCTTTCTGCTCGATGAGGTCGACAAGATGGGCGCCGATTTTCGCGGTGATCCGTCCTCGGCGCTGCTTGAGGTGCTCGATCCCGAGCAGAATCACGCTTTCAATGATCACTACCTCGAGGTCGATTACGATCTGTCCCATGTGATGTTCATCACCACGGCGAATACGCTCAACATTCCGCCGCCGCTGATGGACCGCATGGAGATCATTCGCATCGCCGGTTACACCGAAGATGAGAAGGTTGAGATCGCACGCAAGCACCTCATCCCGCACGCGATCGTCAAACATGGCCTCGGGCCGAGTGAATGGTCGATCGACGATGAAGCACTGCTTACGATTATTCGCCGCTACACGCGCGAAGCGGGCGTGCGCAACCTTGAACGCGAGCTGTCGACGCTGATCCGCAAGGCAGTCAAGGAGCTCACGATTTCGAAGAAATCGTCGGTCCAAGTTACCGACAAGGTACTGGGCGAATATCTCGGCGTGCCGAAGTTCCGTTTCGGCGAAGTGGAGGACGAAGATCAGGTCGGCGTGGTCACCGGTCTAGCCTGGACCGATGTCGGCGGCGAGCTACTCACGATCGAAGCCGCGATGATGCCCGGCAAAGGCAAGATGACCGTGACCGGCAATCTGCGCGATGTCATGAAGGAGTCGATCTCAGCGGCGGCATCTTACGTCCGCATGCGGGCGGTGGCTTTCGGCATCGAGCCGCCGTCGTTCGATAAACGCGACATTCACGTCCACGTGCCGGAAGGCGCAACACCGAAGGACGGACCGTCTGCGGGCGTCGCCATGGTGACGGCCATCGTTTCGGTGATGACGGGCATTCCGGTCCATCGCGACGTAGCGATGACCGGCGAGATCACCTTGCGTGGCCGCGTGCTGCCGATTGGCGGACTGAAGGAGAAGCTCCTTGCCGCGCATCGCGGCGGCATCAAGACCGTGCTCATTCCGGAAGAGAATGCAAAGGACCTGGTCGAGATCAACGACAGCATCAAGAGCGGTCTCGATATCGTGCCGGTCTCGCGGATGGATGAGGCCCTGGCACGCGCGCTAGTGCGCAAGCCGGAACCGATCGTCTGGGAGGAAGCCGCGGCCAAGCCGGTCGATGTTCCCGAACCCGTGGTGGAGGAGGATTCGTCCGGTCTTACCGCGCATTAAGCGCGAACATGATCCCGAAAAGTGGATACCGGTTTTCGGAAAAGATCATGCTCAAACAGTGGAATAGCTAAATTCATTTCGCTTAGGCTCGGAACAAGGCGGCGCCGGTGGGGCGCCGCCTTTTTATTGATGCCATCGGCTCCCATTGGCCGATGCTCCGACTTTCGCTAGAAACCGGGATGCGAATGTTAGAATGGGACCACTGGCGGCCGCCGGATTGGGGGCGCGAGCTAATAACCGAGGAACGCGTGCATAATTTCGTTCGTCCTCTGGTCCGACCCACTGTCCGATCCATGGTGGTCGCAAGCTTTGCGCTGGGTGGGAGTGCGGCACCCACTACCGCATTTGCCGGCGACGATTTTCCTCTGGTCGGCAATTACACCCAAAATGTCGCTTGCAAGGGCGATGGCAGCGATCAGGCGGTCGCCCGGGTCACGATTTCACCGCAGGAGATCGTGTCCAATGTCGGCGTCTGCACTATTCTGGATAGGAAGCAGGACGGCCGTAGCATCTCTGCCCATGTCGAATGCAAATTCGCCGGCGGCCCACTAATGGGCGACGTGACATTTACTCCGAGGCCCGACAATACGATAGAATTCATCGACGGCAATATGACCTATAAGGCGGTGCTCTATCGCTGTCCGCAATAAGAGGCCGCTGCTTGGGAGAAGTCGCTATCAAATCCTCGACAAATGGAGTTCACGCATGAGTCACTATCGCGGCGTGCGAGCGGAGTCGGTGATGTTTCGCGGCTATAACGGCGATCAGGGCGACGCCTATTACGCGCGGCCGGCAGGCGCTGGAAAGCATCCCGGTGTCGTCGTGATTCATCATCTGCCGGGATGGGACGAATGGACCATCGAAGTCGTGCGCAAGTTCGCCCATCACGGTTATTCGACGATATCGCCGCATTTGTATTTTCGCGAGGGATCGGAAAGTCCCGACGATCTCGGCGCCCGAGTACGCGCGGCCGGCGGCGTTGCCGACGCGCAAGTCATGGGTGACGTCGCCGGCGCTATGGCGTATCTGCGCGCGCAACCCAACGTCAGCGGCAAAATCGGGGTGATTGGATTTTGCTCCGGCGGCCGCCACACCTATCTCGCGGCATGCACGCTGCCGGGAATTGACGCCGCCGTGGATTGCTGGGGCGGCAATGTCGTCGTCGACAATCCGAAAGATCTCAACGACAAGCGACCGGTCGCTCCAATCGACCTGACAGAGAAATTGAGCTGTCCGTTGTTGGGCATTTTCGGCAATGACGACGCCAATCCGACGGCCGACCAGGTAAACAGAACCGAAGCCGTGCTCAAGCGGCTCAGCAAAAATTACGAATTCCATCGCTACAACGGCGCCGGGCATGCGTTCTTCAATACGGCGCGCGATGCTTATCGGCCGGAACAGGCGCTGGATGGCTGGAAAAAGGTCTTTGCCTTCTTTGACCGGTATCTGGCGGCTTCGGCCGCCAGCATCGCCGCCGAATAGACGCACACACACCGTCAATAATCAGGGCATCGCCATGTGTTCCTATATCGTCGAAAAAGCGGCTCTCGTCGGTAGCGCCAAAGGCCGCAAAGGCTGGATGCGGATCGACACCGCAAATGTCTATTTCGACCATCCATATCATTCGACGCTCGACCATGTTCTCGCGATCGACTTCACCAATGAAGGCGAAGGCGGCCGCGATCGCGTGGCGATCGAATTGAGTGCCGATTCGGCGCGGGCACTGGTTGGGCGCATCCTCGCCGCGCTCGCGAGCGGCGAAGCGGCGCATGGCGCCTCGGCGGACACGGCGGCAATGCCCGCGTCCGCTGCGGCTTAAAGCATGATCTCGAAAAGTGGAACGACGCGCCGCGCGCGTCAAAAGGGGGGACTGAGATGAGATTGGTTGCTTATTTGTTGGCGATAGTTTGTGCCGTCGCCGCGATCGTATATTTCACCAAGGACGCGGGCTCGCTGCCGCCCTTCATGCCCGGCTATGTGGCTGGCTCTACGCGCATTCACATGACGCATGGCCTCGCTGCCGCGATTGCGGCGGTGGTTCTCTTCATCGTCGGATGGGCCGTCGGTCGCTCGCGGGCGTAATACCGGCCTAGCTGTCGCCGGCATTTTTCTGCGAAAGCTTGCGCTGCACGCGTTCGTCGAACCGCGCTACGCTCACGACGACGCGCCGATGGGTGCCGCCGCCGATCGTCTCGAACTCGTCGCGCGCCGTCACCTCGAAAGTGATGGTGCGGCCTTCGACCCGCGTCACCTTCGCGGTTGCGGTGACTCGCAGCCCGATCGGCGTGGCTGCAGTATGACTGACATCGAGGTGAATACCCAAGCTTTGGTGGCCCGCTGGAAGCAGGTGTTCGACCGCCGCCAAGGCGGCCGCTTCGATCAGATTGATCATCACTGGAGTTGCCAGCACCGCGATCCGACCCGATCCGACAAAGGGCGCGGTATGCTCCGGCCCAACCACGATTTCAGCCGTGCCAATAAGGCCCGGAACAATCCGGTCGAGCAGCGTGCGGCCGCTTGGGAGTGATGGCATGCGGTTTTATAGCGCTAAAGCGAAATGATTTTAGATTGAATCGGTATTTCGCTTTAGCTTGTTGTTTGAGCATGATCTTTTCGGAAAACCGGTACCCACTTTTCCGGATCATGCGCTAAAGCGAAATGATTTTAGGTTGAATCGGTATTTCGCTTTAGCTTGTTGTTTGAGCATGATCTTTTCGGAAAACCGGTACCCACTTTTCCGGATCATGCGCTAAAGCGAAGTGATTTTTAGGCGGCTTCGGTATTTCGCTATGATGCCGAGCCACCGCGCTCGAGAGACCGCGCCCGAAAGCCCGCACCATTGTGCTATCATACAGGTCCAACAGTCCCGGGGGATAAAGCATGTCTCGTTACGCGCTTTTAGCGGCCGCCCTGATCGTCTTTGTGCCAGGGGGGCCGTGTTTTGCGGTCGATGCCAAGCAGAAAATGGCGACCTGCAAGTTCGGCGCCGACGACCAGAAGCTGCAAGGCGCGGCGCGCACTGCTTTCATTAAGAAATGCATGGCGAATAAGGACGACCCGCGCGGCCCGGCGTCCGGAGGCGGCGCCGCTCCGAAGCAATAGCGCGCCCGCCAACTCAAGCATGATCCGGAAAAGTGGGTACCGGTTTTCCGAAAAGATCATGCTCAAACAATGAGCTGAAGCGAAATGTCAATTCAACGTAAAGTCATTTCGCTTCAAAGCGCATGAACCTGCCGCCGCTGCGCACGCTCTTTTTCGAGGACCTTTCGGTCGGCATGACCGAGACACTGGAAAAGACCGTGTCGTCCTCGGATGTGGTCGGGTTTGCGCAGCTCACCGGCGATCGCAATCCCATCCATCTTTCCGAACATTTCGCGGCGCGCACCTCGTTCGGCAAACGCATCGCCCACGGGCTTTACACCGCAAGCCTGATTTCCGCGCTGCTCGGCACGCGCTTGCCGGGCCCTGGCGCGATTTATATTTCGCAGACGCTCAATTTCCGCGCGCCGGTTAAGATCGGCGATACTGTTTTGGTCACGGTGACCGTTCAGGAGCTCATCGCGGAAAAATCGCGCGCGCGGCTGTCGTGCATTTGCTTGGTCGATAACGAAGTGGTGCTCGACGGCGAGGCGCTGGTCAAAGTGCCGAGCGCGAAGACAGCCAAGGGCAAGCGGCCGATGATCAAGCTGTAACGCCGGGGCCTACATCCGAACAGGACAAGGCTGCTACAATCCGCTTATCCCCGCGAAGGCGGGGACCCAGCGCTATTGGACTGGATTCCCGCTTGTGCGGGAATGAAGGGTTCGATGAATTGCAATGAAACGCATTATTGCGGAGTCCCATAAGCGAAAGCGGCGTGTGCAACCGGAATGCCGGCCGCTTCTCGTCATCGACGGCGATTCTTTCGCGCATCGCGCCTATCATGCGCTGCCAAAGAATATCTTGCGCGATCACGGCCGGCCCGCCGGCGCCATTCTCGGCTTTGCCAATCGTCTGTTGCAGCTCTATCGCAGCGAGCGGCCACGCGCGGTGCTGGTCGGCTGGGACACGCTGGAAGCGGCGACGTATCGCCACGACGCCTTCGCCGATTATCAAAGCGGCCGCGAATTCGACGACGATCTCGTCGAGCAGCTTGCGCTCATCCCGAAATTCGTCGCCGCTTGCGGCTTCGCCAACGCTAAACGCGCCGGCTATGAGGCCGACGACTTTCTCGCCGCCGCCGCCAGCGCCGAAGAGCGGCGCGGCGGCACCGTGCTGGTGGCGAGCGGCGATCGCGATGCGTTTCAGCTCGCCTCGGCGCAAACGACGATCCTCTATCCGGTGCGCGCCGGCGAGATGGCGCGGATCGGGCCCAAACAAGTGCGCGAACGTTATGGCGTCGAACCCAAGCAAGTGCCGGATTTCATCGCGCTGCGCGGCGATCCCTCCGACAAATTGCCAGGAGCTCCTGGCGTCGGCGCGCTCGGCGCGGCGGCTTTGCTTCGCCGCTATGGCAGCCTGACGGCAATCCTCAAAGCCGCACGCTTCGCCCGCATCGCCGACGATCTGCGGCTTTATCGCGAGATCGCGACCATGAACAAAAAGGCGCCGCTGCCGAGCTTGGCGCGACAAAAGCCGACTTTCGCCAAGGCTGCAGCTCTGGCGCGCCAATGGCAGCTTCGGCAATTGGCGGGGCGGCTGGAGGAAGTAGCGAAGAACGTTTCTGCGTCAGCAACGTCAACTCTACGTCGCTCACGCAACAAGTGAGAAACACGCACCTTATGGGTGCGCCTTGCTCAAAATTTCAGTACAGGAAAAATTGATGTTCATGGTCATAACGCTACACCATGCGGAAATAAATAAATCAGCGTTGTGAAATCAGACTTCTCCCGTTCCCGTTTGCGCCCAAGCCTGCGACAACACAGGAGCCGAAATTTACTGCTCGCACATCGTGAGGGGGACTCACGTGCATCAACCGACCGCGCCTGCGGGGCAGCGCGCGCTGTATTTTACTGGCCGAAACGATTCAGCTGGCCGGAGCCGCAAAGCCGGTCTCCTTGGCGGCAGCGCGCTCGCCAGCGGGACGCTCGCGAGTGGCACGCTGCGCTTGGCGCTCTTGACCGGTCTTTCGCTCGTGCTCGGAGCGGCGCTAACGCCGCGGCCGGCGGTGGCGCAATCCACCTGCGTCATGACCGCCGGCACCGCGACCGCAACCGGCGCCAACGCCTTTGCCTGCGGACCCAACTCCAACGCTACCGGCACCAACGCGACGGCGCTAGGCAGCAGCAGCACCGCGAACGGCAATCAGGCGACCGCCACAGGCGATGGCAGCGACGCGAACGGCACGTTCGCCACCGCGACAGGCGTCAGCAGCCAAGCTAACGGCGCGCAAGCGACCGCCACAGGCAGTCATAGTAACGCAAACGGCACCAGCGCGACCGCGACCGGCGTCAACGCCAACGCGATCGGCAACAACGCGACCGCGATGGGATTTAAGAGCACCGCGAACGGCACCTCTGCCACCGCGACGGGCGAAGCCAGCGTCGCCAATGGCAACAACGCAACCGCAACAGGGGAAAATAGCTTCGCTAACGGTCTCAACGCGACCGCGATGGGCGTGGCAAGCACCGCGAACGGCACCAACGCGACCGCAACGGGCGCTAACTCCATCGCCAACGGCAACAAGGCAACGGCGACGGGCGCCGGCAGCAACGCGACGGGTATTTTCGCGAGCGCATTTGGCGCCAATAGCAACGCGACTGGAACCAGCGCCACCGCGCTGGGTCAAAACAGCAAGGCCAGCGGCGCTACGGCCACCGCGACGGGCGCCGGCAGCATCGCAACCGGTCTCGCCGCGACCGCCACGGGCGCCGCCAGCAATGCGAACGGTGTGCAAGCAACTGCGACGGGCGCTGGCAGCAGAGCGAACGGCGCCTCCGCGACCGCAACAGGCGAAAACAGCTTTGCCAATGGCGCTGCCGCAACCGCGACAGGCCGCAACAGCGTCGCCAGCGGCACCAACGCGACCGCCACAGGCGCCTCTAGCAAAGCGAACGGCACCAACGCGACGGCGATGGGCCAAAACAGTAACGCCACCGGCACCAACGCGACCGCGCTCGGGCAAAACAGTAATGCGAATGGCGCCGACGCGACCGCGACGGGCGCCGGCAGCGTCGCCAACGGTGTCAACGCAACCGCGACGGGCGTGAGCAGCAAGGCAAATGGCGGCGACGCCACCGCGACAGGCTTCCGCAGCACCGCGAATGGCATCGCCGCGACCGCAACCGGCCAAAACAGCATCGCGAACGGCGCCAGCGCCACTGCGACCGGTCAAAGCAGTAACGCGAATGGCACCAGTGCGACCGCGACGGGCGCTAACAGCACCGCCAACGGCGGCTTTGCGACCGCGACGGGCCGGTTAAGCGTGGCGAACGGCATCGCCTCGACTGCGACGGGCGCTCTCAGTAAAGCGAGCGGCACTAACGCGACGGCGACAGGCGTCAACAGCACCGCGAACGGCAACAATGCGACCGCGACGGGCGTGAACAGCACCGCGAACGGCGCCAATGCGACCGCAATGGGCGCTAGCAGTAACGCGATCGGAAACAGCGCAACCGCCACGGGTGCCAACAGCACCGCGAATGGCACGTTCGCGACCGCGATGGGCCAATTCAGCACCGCGAACGGCAACAACGCAACTGCGACGGGAGCAAGTAGTATCGCGAACGGCATCGCTGCGACTGCGACGGGCGCTCTGAGTAAAGCAAACGGCGCTAACGCGACCGCCACGGGCGTCAACAGCAACGCGATCGGCACTAACGCAACCGCACTGGGACAAAACAGCAAAGCGACCGGCACCAGTGCGACCGCGCTCGGGCAAAACAGCAATGCGATTGGCGCCCACGCGACTGCGCTGGGCCAAGGCAGCATCGCAGCCGGCGTCGACGCGACCGCGACGGGTTTCCACAGTAATGCGAGCGGCATCGATGCGACTGCGTTAGGCGACAGCAGTATCGCGAACGGCAATCTCGCGACCGCAACTGGCGCCGGCAGTTTCGCCAACGGTCTCACCGCGACCGCAACCGGCTTCAACAGCTTGGCCAATGGTGCCAAGGCGACCGCGACCGGCGCTGGCAGTATCGCGAATGGTTCGACCGCCAGCGCGTTCGGCCAAGGCAGCCTCGCCAATGGGAACCAAGCGACTGCGATCGGTCAGGCCGCGACCGCCAGCGGCGTCGGCGCGACCGCGCTCGGCGGCTCGGCGGCGGCCACGGCGAATGGCGCGGTGGCGATCGGCCTGAACGCGCAAGCAACCGGCGTCAATGCCATTGCCATCGGCAATGGCGCGATTGCCACCGGATCGGTCTCAATGGGCAATATGGCGTTTGCCAGCGATGGCGGCGCCGCTTATGGCGACAACGCGACTGCCTCCGGCTCGCTCTCGACCGCGATCGGTCCCGGCAGCTCGGCCACATTCGCAAATTCCACCGCGATCGGCACCGGCGCCGCGACCACGCGCACCAATCAGGTTGCGATCGGTACCGGCAGCAACACCTACACGCTCGCCGGTATCAATTCGGCGGCGAGCCTCGCGGCACAGTCCGGGACGCTGCGAGTCGTGACGACGGATGCGGCAGGCAATCTCGCCAGCGCGGCGTTCCCGACTGGTGGTGGCGGCGGCCCTGACCTTTCGGGGAGCGTTGCCACATTGATGAGCGAGGTCGGTACCCTGCAGAATCAGGTCAAGCAGGCGTTCGAGGGCACCGCAATCGCCATCGCGCTCGGCGGTGACACGCTGCCGGCGGACAAGCGGTTCGCCATCCACCAATTGGGGCAATTTCCGCGGCGAGAACGCAATGAGCTTGTCCGCGCATTTCCGCGTCGACAACTACATCGTTTTGAATGCCGGATTCGCCGCCGGCTTCGCGCAGGGTGGGGTTGGCACGCGCGCCGGCGTGACCTTCGCGTGGTGACGGCAGCGCATAACGTAGAGTGAAGCTCATGTGCTGGCCCCACCATAGCTCTCGCCTGCTTGTGCTGAAGAAAAGGGTGAGGGCGATTGCGGCCCTTGCGGCGGCGATATTCGCCGCAGGAATGTGTTGGTGCCAGGCGCAACCGGCGAACGGGCCGCAGAACGCGCCGCATCCGGCACAGATTGACCGCAACGGCGTGATGATCCTGATCCGCGAGTCTCTGCTCGCGCTCGACCAGGCCAACAAGACTGGCAACTACACGGTGCTGCGCGATCTCGGCGCGCCGGCATTCCAGGCCAATTCCGCGGCGCGGTTGTCCGAGATCTTCGCCAAGCAACGCAACGACAATATCGATCTTTCCGGCGTCGCGGTGATCGATCCGCAATTGACCCTGCTGCCGCAGATCGAGGGCAACGGTCTTCTGCACATGACCGGTTTCTTTCCCTCGGTGCCAACGCAGGTGAATTTCGATCTCGCCTACGCGGCGGTCAACGGACAATGGCGCCTGTTCGGGATTTCGGTGGCGCTCGGCCGCACCGAGCCGGTCGCGCCCGCGCCGCCGAAAGTGATGTTCGCGACGCCGTGCTACATCTCGGCGGTCTCGATGAATTACGTCGCGAGCATTTTCAGCCTCACCTGCGATGCGATGCATGTCGGGCTCGACTGCATTCTGCATCTGCACAGCGAAAGCCTGATCACCCGCGGGCGCAACAATATCGTGCGAAAATTTTTGTCCGAGGAATCGTTCACGCACTTGTTCTGGATCGATTCGAATATCGCGTTTAGTGCGGATGCGGTGTTCCGCCTCTTACGCGCCGACCGCGACGTTGCCGCCGGCGTTTATCCGATGAAGAATTTCCACTGGCCGGCCGAAGGCCTGCCCGCCGGCATGACGCGGACGGAATTCGAGGAGCGATATACCGAGTACCCGTTCAATCCGATCGGCCATGGCAATGCGCGGGTGAGCGGCTATGCCGACGGCGACGGCTTCGTCGAGGTCGATGAAGCGCCGACCGGGTTTATGGCGATCAAGCGGCACGTATTCAGCCGCATGATGGAGCGCTATCCGCAGCTGCGCTACACGCCGGACGGTCCGCCCGGCCATCCGCAGGCGCATCTGCACTGGCTGTTCTTTGATTGCATGGTGCATCCCGAGACCGGCCGGTATCTGTCGGAGGATTTTGCCTTCTGCCAGCGCGCGATCGGCGGCAAGGTCTGGGTCGATCTCGAATGCAAGCTGTCGCATCTGGGCCAGCACATGTTCCGCGGCGACTTGGCGCAGAGCCTGCGCGTGCAAGGCCGATGGTGAACAACGCTGAACCGGGACCTTTGCGAGCTCAGAGTATGGAACGTTCCCGAATCAGCGGTGCAGCAGCAATAGCGCGTTCACGCGCGTAAACGCGCTTTGCGCAGCTGCATCGCGTCCGAGAAACGCTTCGTTGGAAGAATTGATCACCGCGCCCGCTGATAGTCCGCCAGCGCCGCGCCGAACGCTTCGAACAATTTTCGATTGACCAGATTGCGCTGCGCCTCGTATTCGGCGTGCCATTGCACGCCAAGCGCGAAGCCAGGGGCCTCTGCGACGCGGATCGCCTCAATCGTGCCGTCGTCGGCGACGCCTTCGACCACGATGCGCTTGCCGGGTTCGAGAATGCCCTGGCCGTGCAGCGAATTGACCCGGATGGATTCGGCGCCGAGTAACTTTGCAAATACGCCGCCCGGCGTCAGGCGAACGTCGTGGCGGTCGGCGAAAACCACTTGCACATCGGGATGGAATTCGCCGTTCGGCAGCCGCGGTGCGCGATGATTGAGGCGTCCGGGGAGTTCGCGAATTTCCGGATGCAATGAACCGCCATAGGCGACGTTCATCTCCTGAAAACCGCGGCAGATGCCGAACAGCGGCACGCCGCGCGCGACGCAGGCTTCGACCAAGGCGAGCGCCAGCGCGTCGCGAGCATGGTCATAAGGCTCGCTGCTCGGGTGGACGTCGTGCCCGAACAGGCTTGGATGCAGGTTGGCGCGCGCGCCGGTGAGGAGAATGCCGTCGACGGTCTCGAGCAACGCGTCGACGTCGGTGATTTCCGGCGAGCCGGCGAAGACCAGGGGCAGGGCGCCGGCCGCCTCGGCGACGGCGCGCAGATTGCGCTCGCCGACGCGCTGCGCCGGAAACTTGCCTTCCATCAGATGCAAGCTACCGATCACGCCGACGATGGGCTTTTTGCGGGTCACGTTGCGGCCTCAGCCCTGCACTGCCAGGATCATTTGCAGATAGCACCGGCGGGAAGGGGTGAGAAGACAGACTAAAGGATCATCATGGCCGGATTGATATTAAAGCATGGAATATCGGCAGCCGCCGCCGCGCCTCCACGGCGAAGCGTTCTGACTGGCCGTCCAATCCTCAAGCTTTTTCAGCGGCGGCTTTGATCCGTGTCCTTGCTGCCACAACGAAAGCGTCGCGGGCGGCATCGCCGGAGAAAACGCGCGATGGAATTGCAATTCCCTGCGCACCAAAACGAAGGACGACCATTTTGCCTAAATCCCCGACGGTATTCACAGCACGCCACGCCAACCGCACCTCGATCATTTCGCTCCTGTATGAAATCTCAGTAGGTGTGAACGAAAAATTCCACGTTCCACCCCGCTGATCCGCGCGAATAAATTTACGAAAATACGCCCGCATGACAAAATAATAGCCCGTTACGCCGGTCAAAAAGGCGAAGTACGCCGTGATCAGTACGGGGCGAACCGCCGATGGCGCGAACAAGCCGAACTTGAAAGCTCCGAACACCACGAAGCCGAGGACCAGAATGGCTGTGAGCAGAACGCCGAAGCCGGTGCCCTCACTTTGGGCGCGTGCATATCGGCCCGCCGCCACTTTGCGATAAGTCCGAAGCTCTTTGTCGTTATAGGTGACGGTAAAATGGAATTCTGATTGATTCGATGCGTCGTCCAAGGCGCGCCCTCAGCCGCTTGCATGTACAACGGTGCCGGCCGCTTTATCACAGCTGTCCCGGAACGGATTACGTGGCACGGATGAAATTGTTTCGCCGCTGGAATCTACTTCGTCGCTTCCTCGGCAATGGCCGCCTTGGTCATCGCCACCTTGGTCATTGCCGCAACTGCGCCAGCGCGTTTTTCGGCAAGCCCGGCGCGCGCCGCGAGCCAATCCGGCAATCTGGTATACTTGTCGGCCATGGAGGCCGCCATGTTCGAACGCGATGAAGTCCTCAAAGACCTGCATACTCGTCTGGTAGAGGCCGGAATAAATCCGCTTGATCCGAAGGTGCAGGCGATCTGCGAGGTGGTGAACGCGTTCTACGCGGAAAAGACTCGCGAAGTGCTTGAGAAAATGCGGGCGGTGCTGGCCAAGATCCCGACTTAGGGGCGGGGGCGCAATCCGCCTGAGCAAGGCGCCATCCGGGCAGAAGCGGAAGCGAGATTTTTTCATGCCCTCACAGGCATGGTTCGACTATTACAAACTCATGCATTGCTTGTAATCAGATAAGAAAATAAGATTTTAAAAAGCCCAATTGAGGGTTCGGGAAATGGTAAAGAAAGCGAAGCGGCCGCGTCGCCGCAGACGAGAGGCGTTGGTCCATCAGCATTTGGAAAATGCCTCGAGGAAATTACTCGAAAAACATCCTGATGTAGTGCGGCAGTTTATTGGGCGAAACGCCGGCATATATGCCCTGTATAGAAAAAACAAACTTTACTATGTCGGGTTAGCAAACGCGTTGCGTGGCCGACTTAAGGCTCACGTCAAGAACCGACACGGAAATTCGTGGGATCGATTTTCGATTTACCTGACAATCAAAGATCAGCATCTGCGCGAGATTGAAGCGCTTCTGCTGAGAATCGCGAATCCTCCTGGCGCGAAACAACGGGGAAGACTGGCACAATCGAAAGACATGCGGCGGCGCATCGCGAGAGCGATACGTGAAAAACAATATAAGGAAGTCTCCTCACTCTTCGGCCGGCAAACTACCCCCGTCAAAAGCTTCCCGAGCGGAGTCGATAGTGAGCTTGTTCGACTGTTACCGCAAGGAGCACGCATTAGAGGAACGCTCAAAAATCGAACGTTCCGTGCGCGAGTACGACGCAACGGAAAAATCCGCTTCAACGGAAGATCATACAATTCACTGTCATTGGCCGCTAAAGCGGCAGTTCACCGGCCGACAAATGGATGGTGGTTTTGGCAGGTTGAGCGTGACGAGGAAATTGGGTACGCCTAAACAAGATTCGTCGTGCAGGAACTCCGATTTACACGAGATAAATGCAAGTAACTAAACTCGTTTTAGGAATTCGTGCCAGTCTGTGGCCACCGCAATTTTTTTAATATTACTCCGCCGCCTCGATGCGCTTGTTCTTGCTGCGGGCGCGGCGCGCGAGCACCGGCTTGAGGAATTGCCCGGTATAGCTCGCCGAGTTGCGCGCGACATCTTCCGGCGTGCCGGCCGCAACGATCTCGCCGCCGCCGTCGCCGCCTTCGGGGCCGAGATCGATGATCCAATCGGCGGTCTTGATCACTTCGAGATTGTGCTCGATGACAACCACGGTGTTGCCGGTCTCGACCAGCTCGTGCAGCACATCAAGAAGCTTCGCCACGTCGTGAAAATGCAGGCCCGTGGTGGGCTCGTCGAGAATGTAGAGCGTGCGGCCGGTTGCGCGTTTCGACAGCTCCTTGGCGAGCTTGACGCGCTGCGCCTCGCCGCCCGAAAGCGTGGTCGCCTGCTGCCCGACATGGATGTAATCGAGGCCGACGCGGTGCAGGAGCTTTAACGGCTCGCGCACGCGCGGCACTGCTTTGAAGAATTCCAGCGCCTCTTCGACCGTCATGTCCAGCACGTCGGCGATGGATTTGCCGCGGAACAGAACTTCCAGCGTCTCGCGGTTGTAGCGCTTGCCCTTGCAGACGTCGCAGGTGACGTAGACGTCGGGCAGAAAGTGCATCTCGATTTGAATGACGCCGTCGCCCTGGCAGGCCTCGCAGCGTCCACCCTTGACGTTGAACGAGAAGCGGCCGGGCTCATAGCCGCGCGCACGAGACTCCGGCAATCCTGCGAACCATTCGCGGATCGGCGTGAACGCGCCGGTATAGGTCGCCGGATTGGAGCGCGGCGTGCGGCCGATCGGCGACTGGTCGATATCGATGATCTTGTCGAGATGTTCGACGCCTTCGATGCGGTCGTATGGGGCAGGGGCCTCGCTGGCATTGTTGAGCCGCCGCGCCAACGCCTTATAGAGCGTGTCGACCAACAGCGTGGACTTGCCGCCGCCGGATACGCCGGTGACGCAGGTGAACAGACCGAGCGGGATTTCAGCAATGATGTTTTTCAGATTGTTGCCGCGCGCGCCGATGATTTTCAGCGTCCGGCTCGGATTTCTCGGCCGGCGCTCGGGTATGGGCACGACCAGCTCGCCGGAGAGATATTTGCCGGTCCAGGATCCCGGCGCCGCGATGAGATCATCGATCTTGCCCTGCGCGACGATGTGGCCACCGTGAATGCCGGCGCCGGGACCGATATCGAGCACATAATCCGCGGCGCGGATCGCGTCCTCATCGTGCTCGACGACGATCACGGTGTTGCCAAGGTCGCGCAGCCGCTTGAGCGTTTCCAGAAGCCGGGCATTGTCGCGCTGGTGCAGACCAATCGACGGCTCGTCGAGCACGTAGAGCACACCGGTCAGTCCGGAGCCAATCTGCGAAGCGAGCCGGATACGCTGGCTCTCGCCGCCGGAGAGCGTTCCGGAGGCGCGCGCGAGCGTGAGATATTCCAGTCCAACATCGACCAGGAATTTGAGCCGCTCGCGGATTTCCTTGAGTACCCGCACGGCGATTTCGTTCTGCTTGGGAGTGAGCCGCTGGGGTAGCTCAGTGAACCATTTCGCTGCGCCTTTGACCGACATATCGGAGACTTCGCCGATATGCAGACCGCCGACCTTTACGCACAAAGCTTCGGGCTTGAGCCGGTAGCCCTTGCAAGCGTCGCACGGGACATCGGTGAAATAGCGCGCGATCTCCTCGCGCGCCCAGTCGCTGTCGGTTTCGCGATAGCGGCGCTCGAGATTGGTGACGACGCCCTCGAACGGCCGGCGCGTGTCATAGGCGCGGATGCCGTCGTCGTAAGAGAAGCGGATCTCGGTGTCGCCCGAACCGTACAAGATCGCGTCCTGCGTCTTCTTGGGCAGATCCTTCCACTTGGTGTCGAGCGTGAAACGGTAATGTTTGCCGAGCGCCAGCAGCGTCTGCACGTAATAGGGCGAACTCGATTTTGCCCATGGCGCGATGGCGCCGCGACGCAGCGTTCGGTCTTTATCGGGAATGACCAGATCGGGATCGATGTGCTGCTCGACGCCAAGACCGCCGCATTTCGGGCAGGCGCCAAACGGATTGTTGAACGAGAACAGCCGCGGCTCGATTTCGGGAATGGTGAAACCGGACACCGGGCAGGCGAATTTTTCCGAGAAGACAAGCCGACGCGCGTCGGCGGCCGCCGCAGCTGCGAGCTTGGTCTTCTTTTGGCCCTCCCCTGAAAGGGGAGGGTCGGCGCGCAGCGCCGGGGAGGGGTCAACTTCTGCACGCGGACCCCCACCAGAACGCTTCGCGTTCGACCTCCCCCCTTCAGGGGGAGGTGAAAGCTCCTGAGCCGGCGCATCCGCTAGCTCGGCCACCGCCAGGCCGTCGGCGAGCTTGAGCGCTTGTTCAAGCGAGTCGGCGAGCCGTGTGGCAATGTCGGGACGGACCACAAGCCGATCAACCACGACGTCGATGTCGTGGTTGAATTTCTTATCGAGCGCCGGCGCTTCAGCAATCTCGTGAAACTTGCCGTCGACTTTGACCCGCTGATAGCCCTTCTTCATAAATTCGGCGAGCTCTTTGCGATACTCACCCTTCCTGCCGCGCACCACCGGCGCCAACAGATAAATCCGCGTGCCCTCGGGAAGCGCCATGATGCGATCGACCATCTGGGAAATGGTCTGACTTTCGATCGGCAGCCCGGTCGCCGGCGAATAGGGCACGCCGACGCGCGCCCAAAGCAACCGCATGTAGTCGTAAATTTCGGTGACCGTGCCGACGGTCGATCGCGGATTGCGCGAGGTGGTTTTCTGCTCGATGGAAATGGCGGGCGACAGGCCGTCGATTTGATCGACGTCCGGCTTCTGCATCATTTCAAGAAATTGCCGTGCGTAAGCGGAGAGGCTCTCGACATAGCGGCGCTGCCCCTCGGCATAGATCGTGTCGAAGGCGAGCGAGGACTTCCCCGAACCGGACAGGCCGGTGAAAACCACCAAGCGGTCGCGCGGAATATCTAGATCGATATTCTTGAGGTTATGCTCGCGCGCGCCACGGATGGTGATGACGCGGCGATCCTGCGCATCGCGCCGATCGGCCTGGCTATTCGGCGCGGTATTCTCGCCGTTAGCGCGATGTCGCGACGTCTTTGCGGCCTTGTCGAACAAATCGTTCATTCGCGTTATCTACTCGTCGCACCGGCTTAACGCGCGGCGCTGACGCAAAATTTATCCCGAAGCAATCTGGATTTGCTGCTAGGTCGCGGAAGCGCGATTGGCTTCGTATGGAACCCGCCAGCTGCTTCGGGAGCTAGGCCGAACATAGTGAGAACGCTGGCGCTTTGCCAGCGCGGGAATGGGCTTGTTCCCGGAAAAACAGTTGCGATGCCGACAGGTCCGCCCCGCCGACCAATTGACCACTAAACCCAGCGGTTTTGCGCGCTACGGCTTGGGGCCGCCCGACCAATTGAACCGATAATTGAGGCCGACCGTCAAAGTATGCAGGCTCGAACTGACTGACACGGGTGTAACGGCGTTGAAATTGTAGTTCTTGCTGCCGAAGTCGTAGAAGTCATACTCGATCTTACCGGAGAGATTTTCCACCAGCCCGAATTCAATTCCCGCGCCGACGGTAAACCCGGTGCGGTTGTCGCTTATAACCTGGGTCCCCGCAGTGATCCCGCCGGGAGTGAGCAGATCCTCGGTGTAAGAGACACGCATCCAGCCGCCGCCGGCCTTGGCATAAAACAGCCAATCGTTTGCGGCGTATCCGACCCGTCCGGTTAGAGCGGCAAACCACGTCGGATTCGAGGTGAAGCGTTCCTGCGAGACAGCCGAGTTTGACGGACCAAGGTCGATCCGCTGATGCCCGAATCGGTGAACGTGCCTTCAATCCCGACCACCCACGGCGCGAATTCGTAATTGGCGCCGATCTGCCCACCGCCGATCACGCCGGCGGGTCTGAGGTCGCCTGAGCCTGCCAAGTTAGATCCGCCCGGCGAAACGCCGTTTTGGCTGACCGAATCCACCAAGATGCCGCCGCCGATGTGGCCGCCGACGTAGATACCAGTCCAGTCATAGATTGCGGGCGGCACCGGTGGGTAATAGGCGGGCGCTGGGACTGGCATATCCGCGGCCTGCACCGCAGGCGCCGTGATCCCGAGCGAGGGGGCCAGAGCCGGTCGCGCCAAAAGCATCGGGGAGACGCGCATGGGGAATACGCGGCAAAATGCCCTCATTCGCCACCCTCAAAGGCACGAGGTGATCACGGCTCACACGGAGTGCCAGTACAATGCTTCTAGGGGTTTGGGAATAGTGCAAAAAAACAACAGCGATCCGAAAAGTTCAGGCTATCGCGCGGCCGAACCGCGGCACTGAATGGGTTCTAAGTGGAGCGGTGCCGTGGAGTCAGCGGAATTTGTAGTCAAGGCCCAACCGGATCATGCTTGTTGAGAATTTCACAGTGTCGTTGGCCGGCACGCCGGGCGCGTCAAGGCCGCAATTACTGGCATTGTTACAGCTGCCGTTCTGGAGACTCATGAAGAGATATTCGATCCTAGCGGTAAGATTGTCGGTAAAGGCCGCCTCGATGCCGGCGCCGGCGGTCCAGCCGGCCTTGGTGCTGCTCTGGAAGCTGCCGTTTATGCCTGACGAAATATCGCCGAATGCACCGCCCGCTGTGCCGTAGAACAGGACGCGATCTGCGGCGTAGCCCAGCCGCGCACGCACCGTCGAGAACCAACGGCTCTTGGTCTCACATTGGACGCCAGAGCCGAACCCGACACTGCCGCAAAACGAGCTCGATTTCTTGCCGTCGATAAAGGAGCCGTCGAAATCAGCCTCGGCGCCGAAAACAAAGGAGTCGGTCTGGAAATTGACCCCAATTGTCGGGCCGGTCAAAAAGCCAGTCAGATTGAAATTGCCGGTCGACGTCAGGCCAGAGAAGTTACGCGGATCGTTCCAGCTGCTGGTGCCAAATCCGAAACCCAAATTGAAACCAAAATAGACGCCGCCCCAGTTGTAGATGGCTGCCACGGGTGGGACATAAGCCGCCGGAGCGCGCGGCGAAGGTGGCGCAGCAGGAGGCGGAAGATCGGATGCAAGTCCCTGGCCTGCGGTGGCGAACGCCATAGCCCCGGCCAACAGCCATCGCTTCATACGACCCCTCAAAAGCTGCCCAAGCGGTTCCCCCGCGAATCGCCAATAAGTAGCTGAGGCACCAGCGGAAAGATGTAGCGTAAAAGCCACAGGCGATGGTTTCTACACGCTCTGGTTAATAAGCATTGGTCCTCACACGTAATGTGAGAATCGTTCAATCTAAGGGATTGCTCAGAGTGGCCACGGAACATTGGCGCACGCCTGCCTTGTAGCGAAGCGAAAAGTCCTCTAGAACAAATAGGGAACTGGTAGGTTCACGTGTGGTGAAGGAAGGACGCGTGTGGAAAACGGGGTTCATTCTTGCGGAGTGTCCCGGTGGGACTACTGTCGAGAACATTCCGCTGCCACCTTAGTTGGACGCCGGATCGGGCGTTGGGAGCGGAGATGGCGGGCTTAAGGAAATGAGCGGAGCAGGATAATGGCGGGAAGCGTGAACAAAGTTATTTTGATCGGCAATCTTGGCGCTGATCCGGAAATCCGTCGGACGCAGGACGGCCGGCCAATCGCCAATCTGCGGCTCGCGACTTCGGACTCATGGCGCGACAAAGCGACCGGCGAGCGGCGCGAGAAAACCGAATGGCACCGCGTCGTGATCTTCAACGAAAATTTGTGCCGGATCGCCGAACAGTACCTGAAAAAAGGCTCCAAGGTTTACATCGAAGGGGCCTTGCAGACGCGCAAATGGCAAGATCAATCCGGTCAGGACCGCTATTCGACAGAAGTCGTGCTGCAGGGATTCCGTGGCGAATTGACATTGCTCGATCGCGCCGGATCGTCAGCAAATGATGCCGGATCGGATGAGGGCGGGGAATTCGGCTCGCCCGGGCCCACCCGCAAAGCCGCTGTCGCCGCAGCCGGATCGGCCCGCGGCGACATGGATGATGAAATTCCATTCTGAGCGGCGGCACAGTCGTTATCACTGAAATCGCGCGAAGTTATGCGTTGCCCCTCCTGGGAAGCTGAATTTATCGGCGGCATAGGCGCTTGATGCGAGTCCTCGTACCCGGAGCTTACGGGCTGATCGGCTCCGCGTGTTTGGCGCGATTACGTAGCGAAGGTCACGAACTCATCGGGCTTGGAAGATCAATCGATCAGGCGCGGTGGCGCTTTCCCTATGCAAGATGGATCACAGCCGACTTTGCGAAGTTGACCGATCCCGCCGCATGGCAGGCTTTCTTGCAAGGGATCGACGCGGTCGTCAATTGCGTCGGCGTGTTGCAGAACGGTTTGGGCGACAGTATCAAACGCGTTCAACTCGATGCGACTGTGGCCCTGTTCAAGGCTTGCGAGCGTGCTGGCATCAGGCGCGTCCAAATCCGGATGCGCGATATAGCGGAGCGAGCAGCAAAGACCGGAAAACTGTTGCCCCGAGAATATCGTGATCTATTCCGCGTCTGGTTTTGGCTCGGCTGGCCGGCCTTCTGCGGGGTCCTTGGCATATTCGGACTGATGGTCTGGCAACTGCGCTTCGGCTAAGCCCAACGCCAGCGAACAACATCCGTAGAACATCCCATGGAACCAGCAGCTAAAAAAGGTCGATGCATGCTCGCGATCTCGCTCGGGCTGAACTGAGTAAAAGCTCCCACGATGCTCGATCTCATTTTCGCGTTTAAATTCGTTCATGTGCTCGCTGCCGCAACGATGTTCGGCGTGTGGCTTTGTCTCGCGATTGTCATGCTGCTCGGCCACCGCTCGCGTAATCCGTCCGTCGTTGCAGTCACGGCGCAGTTCGTCGTCGGCATCGAAAAATCGGTTATGATCGCTGTCATCCTCGTACAGCCGATTTCCGGCTTTCCGCTTGCCTGGACGATCGGGCTTTCGCCACTCAACGAATTCTGGATCGCGTCCTCGCTCGCGCTCTATGCGGTCGTGGTGGCATGCTGGCTTGCCGCTTTTCGTATCGAAACTCGCATCCGGCGCCTGAGTCGACACGCGGTTCTTACTGCCGCTCCTTTGCCGGATGGCTATGGGCGCCTGTTCCGCGGCTGGTTGGCGCTCGCGGTCGTGCTGCTGCTGGCAATGAGTATTATTTTTGCGTTGATGGTGTGGCAACCGCGGCTCGACTAACGCGAAATGATTTTAGATTGATCTGACCTAATTGGGTTGCGCCGGCGCAGAAACAATCTGGGTAAATTTATCCATTCAAGATCACGCGGACGCCATCGACCACGTATTGAACCGCCAATGCGGCGAGCAACACCCCGAGCAGGCGCGAGGCCACGATATTGCCGGTCATGCCAAGAAGTCCGCTGATGCGTTCGGCGAAAAAGAAGGCGAGGGCGCAACAGGCGGCTACCACGGCAATCACGGCCAGCAGCACAACGATCGAGAGCCAATTGCCGTGAGCATGTCCTGCAAGCAATACGGTCGCCGTGATAGCCCCCGGCCCGGCCAGGAGCGGGATCGCGAGCGGAAATGCGGCGATGTTGCGCACACGCTCCTCAATGGCCCGCTCGGCGGCTTCGCTTTCTCGCTGGATGCGTACCCCGAACACCATTTCCGAGGCGATGGAAAACAAGAGCAGTCCGCCGGCGATACGGAACGCGGCGAGCGAAATTTGCAAAGTTTGGAGGAGCCAATCGCCAATCAAGGCTGAACCGGCAAGGATCGCTCCGGCGATGATGCTGGCGCGGACTGCCACAAGGCGACGAGCTGATCTTGGCAGCCCATCGGTAACGGCCAGAAACGTTGGCGTGAGCCCGATCGGATCGACCACGACGAACAAGGTCAGCAGAGCTGAGACGGCATAATCGAGGAGCATTTTTTGAACTCTGCGTGCGTTGTTCGAAACGTACCATTTTCCGTTTCCGTTTACGGGCCGGGATCCGGCCGGCTGGGTAAATCAGGGACCGCGTTTGCGCGAGCTTTTTTGCGCAATTTTGCCGCTGCCCTGGGCCTGTTTTCTGCGCAATTTTGCCGGTTCCCGGTGGTTCGCTTTCCGGGCGCCGCGCGCGATCGAATATGATCGCCTAGTCTATTGAAATTCCAGAGGAAAACACCATATCCGCGGTACCGATATGAGTGGCCTTAAGAGCGCTGATCGGGTATAAAATTAAGCATCCGATTCGTCAGGATTTTTGCCTTTGTCAGAGCAGGAAAACGGGCCGCCGAACGACGGCGGCAACGGCGATGCGCCGTCCGATATTCGCCCCGTGTCAATCACGGAGGAGATGAAGAAGAGCTATCTCGATTACGCCATGAGCGTAATCGTGGCGCGCGCATTGCCGGATGCGCGCGACGGGCTGAAGCCGGTGCATCGCCGCATCCTCTATTCGATGCACGAGAACGGCTACGAGTGGAACAAGCCGTACCGGAAATCCGCGCGCGTCGTTGGCGACGTCATCGGTAAATATCATCCGCACGGCGACCAAGCCGTTTACGATGCCCTGGTTCGGATGGCGCAGGATTTTTCCATGCGCCTGCCGTTGATCGACGGGCAGGGGAATTTCGGCTCAGTTGACGGCGATGCGCCGGCCGCGATGCGGTACACCGAAGTGCGGCTCGAGCGCGTCGCCGGCACACTGGTTGAGGACCTCGACAAGGACACTGTCGATTTCCAGCCCAATTACGACGGCTCCGAGCGTGAACCCGCGGTCCTGCCGGCACGCTTTCCTAATCTTCTCGTCAATGGCGCCGGCGGCATTGCGGTCGGAATGGCGACCAACATTCCCCCCCACAATCTCGGGGAAGTCATCGACGCCTGCACCGCGCTGATCGATGACCCGGCACTGTCGATCGACGACTTGATCGCGATCATGCCCGGCCCGGATTTTCCGACCGGCGGCATCGTGCTCGGCCGTCAGGGTATACGCGCTGCGTATCACCTTGGCCGCGGCTCCATCGTAATGCGCGGCAAAGTCGAGTTCGAAACGCTGCGCGGCGAGCGCGAGGCGATCGTCGTGAGCGAAATCCCCTACCAGGTTAACAAGGCGCACCTGGTGGAGCGTATCGGCGAATTGGTGCGCGATAAGAGGATCGAGGGCGTTGCGGCGCTGCGCGATGAATCCGACCGCCACGGTTATCGCGTCGTCGTCGAATTGCGGCGCGACGCGGTCCCAGATGTCGTGCTCAACCAGCTCTACCGCTTCACCGCGCTGCAATCCTCGTTCGGCGCCAATATGGTTGCGCTCGAGGGCGGCCGTCCCTTGGTGATGAACTTGAAGGATTTGCTGACCTCGTTCATCGCCTTCCGTGAAGAGGTCGTTTATCGGCGCACCAAGCATTTGCTCGGCAAGGCGCGCGATCGGGCCCATGTGCTGGTCGGCCTCGCCATCGCGGTCGCCAATATCGACGCCGTGATCAAGCTCATCCGCGGCGCCAAGGACGCGAACGAGGCGCGCGATCAACTGATGGATCGCGATTGGCCGGCGCGCGATGTCGCCGCGATGGTCACGTTAATTGACGATCCGCGTCACGTCGTATCCCGCGAAGGGACCACGCGCCTGTCGGCGGAACAGGCCAAAGCGATCTTGGACCTGCGCCTGCAGCGTTTGACCGCGCTTGGACGTGACGAGATCAAGGCCGAGCTCGACAAGCTCGCTGCGGAGATCGCCGATTATCTCGATGTGCTGCGCTCGCGCGCCCGCATCCAGGCGATCATCAAAGAGGAGCTTGCCGCCATCAAGGCGCAGTTCGCGACGCCGCGCCGCACTGTGATCCTCGATCAAGAAGGCGAGATGGAAGACGAGGATCTGATCCAGCGTGAGGATATGGTCGTCACCGTTTCCCACGCCGGCTATGTCAAGCGCGTGCCGTTATCGACCTATCGGGCGCAGAAACGCGGCGGCAAGGGTCGTGCCGGCATGCAGACGCGCGACGAGGATTTCGTCACGCGCTTGTTCGTCGCCTCGACCCATACCCCGGTGCTGTTCTTCTCGTCTCGCGGGCAGGTCTACAAGGAAAAGGTCTGGCGCTTGCCGCAGGCGGCGCCGCAAGCGCGCGGTAAGGCTTTGATCAACATTCTGCCGCTCGAGCAGGGCGAGAACATCACGACGATCATGCCCTTGCCGGAAGATGAAAAGACTTGGGACAAGCTTGACGTGATGTTTGCGACGACGCGCGGCACGGTGCGGCGCAATAAATTGTCGGATTTCGCGGATGTGCGGCGCTCGGGCATCATTGCTATGAAGCTCGATGAGGGTGACGCCATCGTCGACGTGCAAATTTGCACCGAAAACGACGACGTGCTGCTAACCTCCGCGGCCGGGCAATGCATCCGCTTTGCGGCTAATGATGTGCGCGTCTTCCAAGGCCGCACGTCGATGGGCGTGCGTGGTATCAATCTCGGCGAAGGCGACAAAGTCATTTCGCTCTCGATCTTGCGTCACGTCGAGGCGACGGCCGAGGAGCGGGCCGCCTATTTGAAGCGCGCCAGTGCGGTGCGGCGGGGCGGCAATGGCAACGGCAATGGGGACGACAACAGCGCCGATCAGGAGGAGGCCGAAGGCGCTATCGAGCTCGGTGAGACCCGCTACGTCGAAATGTCGGCCGCGGAGCAGTTTGTCCTCACGATTTCGGAAAAAGGCTTTGGTAAGCGCACGTCGTCTTACGAGTACCGCACCACGGGCCGCGGCGGCAAAGGCATCGTGGCTATGACAATCACCGAAAAAAACGGCCGGCTGGTGGCCTCCTTCCCGGTCGAGGAGAGCGATCAGATCATGCTGGTGACCGATGGCGGGCAGCTCATCCGCTGCCCGGTCGACGGTATCCGTATCGCTGGCCGCGCCACGCAAGGCGTCATCGTGTTCACCACCGCCGACGGCGAACGCGTCGCCTCGGTCGAGCGATTGACTGAGGACAGCCAGGAGAACGGCGGCGAATGACGCACGACCACTCCGCCGAGCGCTGGAAGCATGATGGCGTGCGCGTCATTCCGGGCGACCAGCTTGATCCAAACGTTCCGTCGACGCCGGGGATGGACCGCAAAGCTGCGATCAATTTCGCCCGTGCCGGTGCGCAGAAGCTGTGGGCGGGCACGGTAACAATCAGGCCGGACGCCAAGACCGGGGCGCATCACCACGGGCATCTCGAGAGCATCATCTATGTGGTGCGCGGCAAAGCCCGCATGCGCTGGGGCGAGCGGCTGCAATTTACCGCCGAAGCCAATCCCGGCGATTTCATTTTCATCCCGCCTTATGTGCCGCATCAGGAGATCAATGCCAGCCCGGACCAGATTTTAGAATGTGTGCTGGTGCGCAGCGACGGCCAAGCGATCGCGATCAATCTTGATATTGAGCCGGTAGAGAAGCCGGAAACTGTTTTGTGGATTGACCCAATTCACCGCGCGCCCGGCGAAAACAGATAAAAATTTCTCGGCCGGTTTGCGAGCGGCGAACGACGGCTTTCGAGAGCACTAAACAGCTGCGGCGACCCTGATTGTGAGATATTATTGACTCTTGTCCTGACTCACTCGGTTCGTTTCGTTTCCCTTTAAAAAGTTGGAGAGTGCCGATATGGCGGATGCGCCGGTCGATTTCAAACTACTGGCGGGCGCGGGCGTTCCCACGCGCGACTTCAAGGCCGGCGACGTCATCTTCAAGCAAGGCGATCCGGCGCAGGAATTGTTCATCATTCAAAGCGGCGAGGTCGAAATTCGCCTTGGCAATCGTGTCCTTGAGAGATTGTCTCGCTACAGCATTTTCGGTGAAATGGCCTTGGTTGACGCGGTGCCGCGTAGCGCGACGGCAGTCGCGGTCGGCGATGTGAAGCTCGTTTCCGTCAGCGAAAAGCAGTTTCTATTCCTGATCAGCAACACGCCGTATTTCGCGCTCAATGTCATGCGTGTGATGGCTTGGCGCCTGCGCATGGCCAATAGTGCGTTGTGAATGGCGTCGCTTAGCGCGTTTTGCATCGATAGGCTAAAACGCAGCATCGCAAAACTGGATCAAGGGAACCTTGGACATGTCTAAGCCGCTCACGCTTGGTGACATCACAATTCATCCCGTCGTCGAGCAGCAGGGCGCGTTCTTTGATGCGCTGAGTTTCTTCCCTAAGCTTAGCAAGGAACTGCTCGAGGAAAACCGGTCCTGGCTCAAGCCGGAGTTTGTTGACGCGCAGGACCGCTTGGTGCTTTGCATTCAGAGCTTTGTCATAAAGATGCCGCGTCAAAACATCTTGATCGACGCTTGCGTCGGCAATCACAAACCGCGGCCGACACGCCCATTCTGGAACATGTTGAACAGCGACCGCTTCGAAAAGGGACTGGCGGACGCCGGTCTCACGGTGAGTGATATCGATTACGTGATGTGCACGCATCTGCACACCGATCACGTCGGCTGGAACACGCGCCTGGAAAACGGCCGATGGGTGCCGACATTCCCAAAGGCGATCTATGTCATGGCGGATCGCGAGCTGACGCACTGGACGCAGCGCGAGAAGGAGAACCCGCAATCCGTGCCATGGATCACCGACTCGGTGCTGCCGGTCATCGAGGCCAAGCGCGCGAAGATTGTCACCAGCGATTTTGCGCTCAACGATTCGATCAAATTTATTCCGACACCGGGCCACACGATCGATCATTTCTCGGTGCTGATCGGGCAGCCCGGCGCCGACGCTTTGATCACCGGAGACATGATTCATTCGCCGCTACAAGGAAAGTATCCCGACCTCGGCATGATGTCGGACTACGACTCGGTACAAGCCGGGAAAACCAGACGCACGACCTTCGATCGATTTTGTGATGAGCCCACGATCATGTGCATCACCCATTTTCCCAGCCCATCGACGTCCCGCGTGCGTCGTTGGGCCGACGGCTATAGATTCCTTCCTATTGGGCACTGAGTTGAGAATAAACGGACCATTCTTTGCGTTTGGCGCTTTGCGCAAACGGCCGCTTCGACCCAGGTCGGGAACCAAATTCGCGTGAGCTGGTTGCCGCTTTGGCGCGGGCGCAAGGTCCCAAACATCGTGAACGCTACGCTGAAAACGGCATTGGCTATGTCGATCGTGATCGCCGGAGCGGTCGTGATCTACCAAGCATTTCATCATGATACGTGGTGGTATGGTTCAGGACTGGCCATGGCGTGGGGAGCAACGGTGTCCTGGGTGAGGAATTTGGTCTAACGGTCGCGCTCACTGCGGCTGTCAGCACCTCGACCTGGAGCTAGCCCGCGCGGCCGCAGCCTTTAACCTGCGCCGCAAAGCACCGGCCGCGTTTCTGGCACGCCCTCGGCTACCGCAATAAAGCAATTTGAAGGGGCATTCAGAGGATGGCTGGCTTTTTCTTATCAATAATGATGGTGGTGATGATGGTGATGATGGTGGTGGTGACGATGTGCACGCAGTCCAACGCGCGCATAAACGCGGGCGCCGTGATGATGATGGTGATGACCGACCACAACTTGCGCGGTCCTTGTCGCGCCCGTGCGACGGGAGTCGCGAGTTCTGGAAACGGGATTCGGGAACCTAGGGCTGCAAGAACGCAAGATGATGCATGTCCCACCATTGCGGCGCTGTCGCCGTTATCGCCCGCAATATCGCCTAGCAAATAACAGCAAGCCGGATGGGATTGGCGCGTTGTTTGGACGATGCTTTCTCGTTCGCCCTGTCGATGCACATTCAATGCTGGATTTAACGGCGCGCCCGCTTAATATTGGCCCGTGGTTTTCGGTCAAGGGACGACCGAATGGCTGACTACTACTCCGTGCTCGCACGAGCGATTGTGAACCTCGATACGCAGGATGCTGGCGTACGGCAGGAATTGTACGAACGCGCTCGAAACATCATCGTTGCCGAATTGCGCCGGCAAGATCCGAAAATTTCGGCCTTAACCATCACGCGTGAGCAGGCTGCGCTCGAGACGGCTATCCGCAGGCTTGAGGCGGAATTGCAGCAGACAGCGCCAAAGCGGACTACTGAGAGCAGGCCCAACCATCCCGGCAAGTTGCGCATCGCAGAGATCGACGCGCTCGGCAACATGCCGAAAGCGCTTGCGGCGATGCTGTTCGGTATTGCTTACCTTGCAGCGATCGTCGGTTTTAGCGGTGTGATATACCTGCGCGGCCTCGCGCTCGTCCACGCGGATATCATTCAATACCCGATCCTGCTGGTTGTCATGGCCGGCTTGGGATGTTTGTTAGTACCTTTGTCTCGCACAGTGTTTAGGAAGTTGCGGGTGTATAGTCGCAGTCCCGTTCCCGCGGCCAGATGACCAGAATTGACGGCGAGTGTAAATTAAATTTGACAAGCTCTTACCTGTTCGACGCGGAGAGCGAGCCTGAAAATCAAGTTTGAATGCTATAAGCACCTACTCGCCGCGTCGCGCAGCGCTGGCGAACCGATTCGCTTCCTCGGCGGCGCGAAACAGTGCCATTGCTTTATTGACGCATTCCTGTTGCTCAAATTCCGGTTCGGAATCGGCGACGATGCCGGCGCCGGCTTGGACATACATCATGCCGTCCTTCAGCAGCGCGGTGCGGAGCGCAATGCACGTGTCCATCTGTTCGCCGGCGGAAAAATATCCAACGCTCCCGGCATAGAGTGAACGCTTCTCTTTTTCCAACTCGTCGATGATCTCCATTGCTCGAACCTTTGGCGCACCAGAGACGGTGCCCGCCGGAAAGCCTGCCGCGAGCGCATCGAGCGGTTCGCAGTTGTTGCGCAATTTGCCTTCGACATTCGAGACAATGTGCATGACTTGGCTGTAGCGCTCGATGAAGAATTGATCAGTGACTTTGACGGTGCCGATTTCGGCGACGCGACCGACATCGTTTCGGCCGAGATCGAGCAGCATCAAATGCTCGGCACGCTCCTTCGGATCGGCGAGGAGCTCGGCTTCGAGCGCCTGATCTTCGCGGGGGGTGGCGCCGCGTGGTCGCGTGCCGGCGATCGGGCGGATCGTCACGGTGCCGGCGGCGGTCTTGACCATTATTTCAGGACTGGATCCGGCGATAGCGAAATCGCCGAAATTGAGAAAGTAGAGATAGGGCGACGGATTGACCCGGCGCAAAGCCCGGTAAAGCGCAAAGGGCGGCAGCGGGAAGGGCGACTCAAAGCGCTGCGACAGTACGACCTGAAAAATGTCTCCAGCGGAAATGTAATCCTTAGCGCGTAACACCATGCGCTTGAATTCCGCGGGCGTGGTGTTGGATGTCGGCTTGACGTGCAATGGACCGGTCTTGGCCTCGACCGCCTTATCGAGCGGCCTGTCGAGCGCATCAACGACCGCCGAAAGACGTTGTACCGCGTCCGCCAAGGCGGTTTTGGGCGGCACGGCGCTTTGTCTGCGCACCGGTGTGACGACGGTGATGGTGTCTTCAACCGCGTCGAAAACCAGAATCAAAGTCGGGCGCACCAGAATGGCGTCTGGAATGCCGATCGGGTCCTCGCGCGGCGACGGCAAGTCTTCGATAAGGCGTACGATGTCGTAGCCGAGATAACCGAACATGCCGGCCGCCATCGGTGGCAGTGCGTGGGGCAGTGCAATGCGGCTTTCGGCGAGCAGATACCGCAATGCCGCGAGCGGCGGCTCATCGAGCGGAGAGAACGCATTCCTTTGTGTCTGCGGAGCGCGATTGATCTCGGCGCGGCGTCCAACCACGCGGTATATGAGATCAGGCTCCAAGCCGATAATCGAATAGCGGCCGCGGACCGCGCCGCCCTCGACCGATTCCAGGAGAAAACTCTTCGGGCGCGAAACGGCGATCTTGATGAAAGCCGAAACCGGCGTTTCCAGATCAGCGACCAGCTTCGTCCACACGACCTGCGGTTCGCCCGCGGCATAACGCGCCGCGAACGACTCTTCCGAAGGCTGAAATTGCATCTAGTCCCTATCCGATGGGCCGCTGCCGGTCGCTTGCGCGAGTACTGCGGCGTTCACGGACGCGCCGAGGTCGTCTTCGAGACGGGCGACGTATTGTCCAGTCAGATCGGCGGAGAGTTCTCGTTGCACGGTCTGGGCGACGTGCTGGCCGTCAGGCGAATTTGCATCTAGCGCCGGCGTGTTGACATCAACCACGCGAAAGACAATCAACTGCGTCGGATTCTCGCCCGCCGAGCTTCCATATGAGTCTTTTGCGGTATGGAAGACCGCCTCGGTCATCCTGGCTGAAATCCCACCGCTTGCCACTTCTCGCTTGATATCCTTCGCTGTCTCGACCTTGACGCCATTGGCGGAGGCAAGCGCAGCCAATTGTTCGCCACTATGGAGCTTGCCGACCATATCGTCCGCTTTGCTTTTCAGTCGGGATGCGATTTCATCGTCGCGCCAGCGTTGCTCTACCTCGGTTTTGACCTCATCGAGCGTGCGTTCGCGCGCCGGCGTAATGGCGGCGATGTCATACCAAATATAGCCGCCCTCGGCATCGATCGGATCGTTGTCGACGCCAACATCGGAGGCAAAAGCGGCCTTGATAACATCGGCACCGCGGGAAATGTTGACGGTCGGCTTACCATCCAGATCGCGTCCTGAACGGTCGATGTTGTAAGTCGTTACCGGCAGGTTGAGCTTTGCCGCGGCTTCCTCGATCGAGCTACCGCCGGCGCGCGCGTCCTCAATTTTGTCGTGCAGGTCTTGCACTTGGCTCTTGGCGCGTTCCAGGGCGATTTGGGAGCGAAGCTGGGGGGCGACTTCGGCAAGAGATTGCGTCGTCTCGGGCAGGATTTGCACGACCGTGACCAGCACGGCTCCAAACCGTGTTTGCACCGGATCGCTGACTTCGCCTTCCTTCAAACCGAAAGCAGAATCCGCAACCGCCGGTTCGACGATGCGCGATTTCGGCACGATACCCAGGTCAACATCCTGTTCCTTCAAGCCGCGTTCACTGACGATTTCGCTAAAGCGTGCGCCGCCCTTGATGCGTTCGGCGGCGGCTTGCGCATCGGCGAGGGTCGGAAAGACGATCTGCTCGACATGGCGGCGCTCCGGAGTCGTAAAGCTGGAGCGCCTTTGGTCGTAGGCCTTTTTCAGATCGTCGTCGGAAACCTCCATCCATTTCGCGAGCTCGGTCGGCGTCGCCGAGACGACGGCGATCTTCCGGTATTCAGGCGCGCGAAACATAATTCTGCGCTCGTCGAAATATTTCTTGAGCTGTTCGTCAGTCGGCTTCGCAATATCGCCGGCTTGAGCGGGACCGAGCGCGATATATTCGATGTTGCGCTGCTGGTTCTGGAATTGATTTATTCCATCAAGCCACGCTTTGGGCGTGGTTAAGTTGGCGGAGATGCTGTCGAGGATTTGCCGGCGCAACGTTTCCTGCCGCTGCTCGGCGACGAAGCGCTGCTCGGTGTAACCGATATTGCGCAGGATCATCTCGAATCTGGCCCGATCGAACTGGCCGTTCGCGGTCTGCAGCTTCGGATCCGAAGTAATATGGTGCGCGATCTCGGCATCGGAGAGCCCAAGACCCATCTGCCGCGCACGCTGGTCGAGGCCGGCCCGCGCAATCATTTCACTGAGCACTTGCCGGTCCACGCCGAGAGCGCTTGCACGGTCTGCCGACAGCGGTTGACCGAGCTCGCGGCCAAGCTGCTGCAGGCGATCCTGGTAAGTTTGCCGGAAGCTTTCGACCGGGATTTCGGTATCGCCAATCTTGGCGAGGCTCGAGCGGCCGAAGCCGCGAAAAATGTCGTTGATCCCCCAAACGGCAAAGCTGCCGGCCAGCACCGTCATGACGATACCCATGACACTGCGGCCAAGCCAATTTTCAGAGGCTTTTCGAATACCCCGGAGCATGCAACCAACTTTGCAGTGAGCCGATAAGCACGGCGCGGCGGCGCACTATAAGGACGGGCCTATGCGGCCGCAACCGATGGGATAGAGCGTAAAGCGTCTCTTTTCCGTCCGCAACCGGTCCGCTAACGGCTAGTATTCTTGACACGGTTTTATCAGCAAGTTACGTTAAATAAATAACTTATATCTTTTAAGCAAACTAAATGCAGAGGGTCAAACGGAACTGTGGCAACACATATGGCAACATTACACAAATTTCATTTTCAATGCGCCAAATGTACGCGTGGTGTGGTGGAGAGCGACGGTTATTCGCCCAGCACGCGACGACGATGTTCTTCCCGCATTTCGTCGGCGATGCTCGTTCGGAGTAGCTCGCTCATCCTTCTGCACAGTGGAGCGCGCTCCGGAAAGATGCTCCGCTTCCACAGTGAGCGGTCCTGCTAGTCCGTGTATTGCGGACCGCGCTAGTGGCCCCGGACCTCACCCTCCCCCAGAGCCGGGGCCACGCCCACTCGGATTCGTGCTCACATGGCCGTTACGCCCATGTCCACTGAACGAGAAAGGCTTGTCCGGGACATCAACAATCTAAAAGAAAGAGTGAGTTTGGTGTGGCTCGACATGATATCCAAGCAAATGACGCCAGCTGAACGTCAGGAATTATTGAACAGCATCGAGTCGTTCCTCAAAAGGCTGGATACTCTACTGGATCAGCCGTCGACAGACGTTGCATAGCTTTGCCATCGCGCCTCAATCGCGCTATACGCGGCGGCGTTATGTCGTTGCGTGAGCGGACCCGCCCTGGGCTGGGCATTATCGAGCCGTGTCCGCCGTCACCCGCGAAGGCCCCGCCTTCCGGCCCCGGCTGGATCCACGAAATCAAGCATGACGGCTTCCCCATCATGGCGCGCCGCGATGGCGCCCGTGTCCGGCTGATCACCCGCCACGGTAACGATTTCACGGCGCGGTTTCCGCTTGCGGTGGAAGCGGTCAGTGCGTTGTCAGCTCGCTCGTTCCTGCTCGACGGCGAGGCGATTGTCACTAATGGCGATGGCCTCGCTGTGTTTGACTTGATCCGCCACCAGCGCCACGGTGACGATGCGGTGCTGATCGCTTTCGACCTGATCGAACTCGACGGCGAAGATTTACGCCGCCCCCCGGAATATTTGGTCAACGTAGGGTGCGCCGCGACGGACTATATCTTTGAGATCCGGTCCGTATGAGAGCAAAGCACCCCTGCTGACGACGACGGGTCTCCAGGGATAGATCGCCGGTAAATTACTTCGTGCTGCAAGCGATATGATCCCGTCGACGTGAATGTACATAAAAAAATCCGGCATGACGATGAGGCCGCAACCAAGGTCTTTTCCGAGGGATGTCACGATAGTTTCGATTTCGGCATCGCTCCCGGCACGCGCTGCAATTGGCTCCACGTTAGTGGATCGGGCCGCAGCCTCAAAATCGCGGAAGTAATAAGTCCCTTTGCCGGGCGCCGTATCGGGATTGAACAACATAGCAACCCGCTTTACCCCGGGGGCGATCTCTCGAAGATAGTCAAGCATCTTGGCGGTGATCGCGGATTCTGAAGTAATGAAGCCAGTTATGTTTCCGCCCGGATGGGGTAGTCCTGCAACGAACCCGTCTCCGACCGGGTCGGTAACTACTACAAATACGATTGGGATCGTCCGCGTCTCCCGTTGAAACGCTGCGGTCACGGGAGTCCCTTCCGAGAGAATTACATCGGGCTGCAGCGCTACTAGCTCTTTGGCAAAAATCCTTGCCCGAGTCGCGTCGCCACCACCCCAACGAACATCCATTCGCAAATTGCGATCTTCGATCCAACCCAGCGCGGCCAGCGCCTGCGTAAATCCAGACAGTTGAGCTTTTCCTTCCGGATCATTTTCTTCGGGGCCCATCAGCACGCCTAGGCGCTTAACTCCACTGGCCTGCTGTGCCCGAGCCGTGATCGGCCATGTGGTCGAAACAGCAATTGCCTTGATGAAATCGCGCCGTCGCATTTGCCTAACCACGCCCACGATGGCCTAATTACATCAGCCTTTCAGGACCGACGAAATGGGGTTCAGAGGTCAGTTTTTTCGGCGGTAATCTTGAGCCACTCATGTCCGCTTTGGGTCAAAAGCGGACATCGCATCAGGTTCGCGTCATGTCCGTTTTACCCCCAAAAGCGGACATCGTTGGGTGCGACTGGGATGTCCGCTTTGTGCCAGAAGCGGACATTGGTTCGGTTTGAAAAGTGAGGACGCAGGGACGACCAAAGGGGTTCCGCCGGGATTGTCAATCTAACTGCGAGCACCGTTTATGGGTGAGGCGGTAGAGAATCTGCCGAGATCAGTGCGGTACAGAAGCAGCGTGAACGCTAGCCAACGGCGGCTATGTCGTATGTACCACACGCCGCAACCGAGCAACCATTACGCCGCTTAATCAAAGGGTTTAGCCGACGATTTGAAGTTTTGGTCGTGATTTCGCTAGCTTTCGTTCTGTGATCCGCCGAAGGTTGTTTTGGAGCAGCCAACCGTTGACGTGAGGAGTAGTTGAGTTAGCCCGCCCGATTTGGTCGCGGAGGCTACCGCGGCCGTTTTGTGATTCCGACGGTATAGTCTGTAGGAACAGGGTCGTCGCTTATTTTGATAAACCGATAAAGGACGCAGGGCAACGACGAGAGATCTATCGGTCAGTAACGCAGATTTGGACATCACAAACCCATTGAGGTCCCGCCGCGTCATCTGCAAGGCTTTTTACTTTTCTTCCAAGCCGTCGATCCGTCTCTCCAGTTCCGAGTAGTTGACTTGGCTGTTATCCTTTACCTGTTCGAGCATGAGATTGAGCCATCTGATCTCACTCTCTGCTTTGTCCAACCGTTTCATCAATTGATAAACGTAGTAAATTCCTGCTACCGCAATGACGAATGGCCCCACAAGATCCCATAGGCGATCCCAGGTGCGAGTTGAGTCTTCACCCAACCAAAGCATTGTGCCAAAGAGGCAGAGCGTTGCGCCAGTTCCAAAGATGGTCCAATTGATCAACTGAAATCTGATATTGTTGCGCCAGTTCCTGTGCTCTTCGAATTTATCAAAGTAGGCTTGGCGTTCTGCCTTGGCATCACGCCCCCAAAAAGCAGCAACTTTTATCGGATAATTCAACGCAACTAACTCTAAGCTACGACGTTCGCGCCGCGCTAGGCGCGAACTTATGCCGGCCCACAATATCACCAGACCGATCGTGAAGATCCATGCAGACATCGCGCGGTCGCTCCCTGCTTGGCGATCACATTAAGATGCCCTTCTCGTAGGAGAGGCAAGTCCTCGCCCCTGAAGGCATGCGTACCATCCGGCGGGAAACGGCGAGGGAAGGGCATCGATGCGCTGACGTTTGGCGAAAAAGACATTCCGTTTGCGCAATAGCAATGACGAGACGTTACGGTAGAACCATTGGCGCTTTCGTTCCGCCCTAGCCGCCCGGTACCCCTTGAATAAGGCGCCGCGACTCTGCACTATCTAAGGCGAATGAGGGGCATTTTCCATCGCCAGCTTGCTGAATACGCGGAGTATCATCGCGATCAGCGTAATTGCCTGATGCACATTATCGGTAATCCGATTTTGTTCGTGGCGGCGGTGCTACCACTGAGTCTACTGTCCGTAACAGTCTTTGGTGTGAAAACCAACGCCGCATTCATATTGGTCATTCCGGCGCTTATCCTCTGGGTATCGTGGGACGTCGGTCTAGGCCTGGCCATCGTCGCTGCAGCTATTCCATTGCTGTTAGCCGCTACTATCATTGCCAATCATGTGAGCGTGGCCGCGGTCTGGATCATCACCGCTTTATTGACCGTCATAGGCTGGGCCTTGCAGATTGTCGGTCATCAATTTTTTGAACGGCGCCGGCCGGCGCTGCTTGACAATCCAATTCACATGCTGATTAGCCCTATGTATCTGTTCGCAAAACTTTTTGTTGCGCTCGGGTTCCGACGCGATCTTGCCGCGCTTTTGCAAAAATGATCCGCATAATTGCCATCGCTGCGACACTGATTGGAGCGATTTGGAACAAGACCGATGCGGCAAGCACTCGTTACAGGTGGTAGCGGCTTTATTGGACAGCATCTGGTGACGAGCCTTCTCGCGCACGGTCGTCGCGTGCGCATTCTTGATCTTCGTCCTCCAAGATATACCCCAACGACAGTGCAGTATGTCCAAGGTTCGGTACTAGATCCGGAATTGGTCCTAGCAGCGCTTGATGATGTCGAGGAGGTCTATCACCTCGCCGGATTGCCGGGCATGTGGGCCCGCCACAAGGACGACTTCCACGCCGTTAACGCTCAAGGCACTGCACGGGTAATCGCCGCCGCCCGTAAGCGAGGGGTCTCCCGCTTATTGCACTGCTCAACTGAATCCATTCTTTTCCGACCGTTGTGTACAGCATCGACCCTTTGCGAAGACGCTGGCGTCACGCTTGAGCAAATGCCAGGCATTTATACGCATTCGAAAATGCTCGCTGAACAACACGCTTTGCATGCGGCGGCGTGCGGTTTTCCGCTGGTCATTGCCAATCCGACGATGCCAATCGGTCCCCACAACGGCAGTCTGACCCCGCCGACCCTAATGCTCCAATATTTTCTTAGCCAACGTGTTCAGATCTATTTGGATTTCATCATGAACCTTGTCGACGTGCGTGATGTCGCCGCCGGTTTGCTGTTGGCCATGGAACGGGGGCAAACTGGGCAACGCTACATTCTCGGCGGTGAAAATATTGCGCTGAAAAAACTACTCGCTATCATCAGCGTTATCAGCGGCCGCAGGGCGGTCCGCGTTCCAATTCCGGCGGTAATGGCGCAAACGACCGCTGCAATGCTAGAATTTATCGCTGATCACGTGACCCATAACCCGCCAGCCGCTACTCTTGAAGGCGTGCGCATCGCGTTGCGGTCGCAAGCCCTATCGATCGACAAAGCGCGGCGTGAACTCGGCTATACGCCGCGTCCGATTACAGCGGCTTTGGAAGAGGCCATACAATCGCTCGTGAACAAATCGCAGTAAACGGCCGAAAGCAGTTCAAATACCAACTCAGTCATAAATGGCCTGCAGCCTTTGCTGGGGCTTGACTGATGAGACTAGAGCCTAAATCTAAGGGCCGCGACGCTAGCGAGACGCATCAGGGCGTGATCATTCAGCCAAACCAAACCTTCCAAGTCATCTGGATCGCATGGGTTGTGAGCTGGATAGCGGCGTCATTCTGGTCAGGCCGCACGGCAAAGCGCGTGACCACATCTGAAACCTGGATCTACCGCATTATCATCTTTGCCGGAGCCCTCCTCATTGCCCCTTGGACAGCGCGAGCGCTCGGCGAGAGCCCGATCTGGCAAATTGGCGATTACGGCGCCTGCGCACTCGTCGGCGTTATGCTGGTAGGTCTCGCGCTAACCTGGTGGGCGCGAATGCAACTTGGCCGCCTTTGGTCCAGCGCTATCACACGCAAGGAGGAACATCGACTGGTCGAGACGGGCCCTTATGCCTTGGTGCGTCACCCGATTTACACTGGCATCATCACTGCTCTCTTAGCGACAGCAGCCACTCAGGCAACGCTGTTGGCGCTATTGGGTGCGGTGCTCATAGCGATCGGGCTGTGGGTGAAAGCGCGCACCGAGGAGCGGTTTCTGTTGGCTGAGCTTGGTCCAGACGCCTACGAGTCTTACCGAAGCCGCGTCCCGATGCTGATTCCATTTGTACCCCACCGTTGATTCTTAACTGACCTACCGGCCCTTTTTACATCGGCAGTTATCGGCCCGCGGTCCCGATCGTGCCTTCAGTGACGGCACCGTGTTTGGGAGAACCGCAGCTTTTGCTGCTATATGGGTCACACACGACAGGGGCGCGCGCGGGACTGGCGGACACTGCAGTGAGGATGTCTCTGATGACCATGCCCTGGAGCACATTGTTTTTATCGATATTGAAATGCCCGACACCAGCCATGTGCTCGAGATCGACATTTTGCAGCGCGCCACTGAATCCTTGGCCCCTGTCGACTGGATCGCCGAATCCGTTGGCGATGTAATAATTGATATAACGGTCGACGTGGCCTGTCGTGGTCATGCGGGACGTCGGATCTAGCCCTATGGCCAATTTGACCGGCACGCCGAGTTGGCTCAGGCGTGCGGCCATTTCGGTGACTGCCGTCGCGCCTGACGAGTGCCCAACCAAGACAATTGTCCGCGTCTGTCCGCCCTTGTACTCAGCCGCGGCTTGTTCGGCCAAAGTTGGCCAAGCCAAATAGTTGTCTACGGTGGTGTGAATGCCATGCTGCTTCAGCTTGGCCGCAATCTGGTCCATGCCCAACGAGAACACGTTCGCGAAGCCGCGGAGCAGATAAACGTGCTCACGAGGCTGCGAAGTCGGTGTTGTTGTCTGCGCGTTGCAGATGCCAATCGATAGTCCAAGCAGCAACATCGACAGCACCAGGGAACGCGGCCGATGCCAACGCCGCCGAACCAGACGCGAAAATCGGCGCGACCTAGTGCAGCCGCCCAAAGCTTTCATGGCCTTCCCTCAGATGGAACCGAGCTTTTCACCCCTTAAATTCGTTCACCCCTTAAATTCGTATTGTCTTCGTACAATCCGCTCTTTCAACGGCGGCTATTTTGGCGGGACGTTAATTTCAACGAGTGTGTTGCGGGCGCAACACCTTGGGCCGTTAGGCGCCTTCCATGGTTGCTGTTTGTACTGCAGGTCCCAGGTAGGGCTCATCGGCTGTTACTGGCTTGCCTTCAAGGGAATTGACTAGCAAGAGACTAGGACCGAGCAAACGTCGTCCGCGCACCAGCGTCGCCCGGGCTGCAAGTGCGTCGAGTGCCGCTTGAAAAAGCGCCGGTATTTCACGCGGTCTCATCAGCACCGCTTTGATCATGGCCCCAATATTGGTGGTTCCGTTCGGTCGCATGGCGGCGACCGCGGATGTAGGCAGCGTGCGCTCGGCCGGATCGGTGATAACCCGCATTGCAGCTACCGGTAACCCTTGCGCGGCGCCCACTGTGGCGACGGCGTGAGATTCCATATCGACAGCAATTGCGCCCGTATTTAGATGCAATTTACGTTTATCATGCGGATTACTGACGGGCGCTGATACACCCAGGATCATACCGGACACTGCGTCCGAAAATGTCTGCAGCAATTGCTGAGACCATATTTTATTCGTCGGCATCCGATTCGATCCCGAGAGGATCGCAGAACCGATAACGCAGTTTCCGGGCCTTAGCTGCGGCGCAAGCCCGCCCGCCACGCCAAAGCTAATAATCCCGGGGCAATCGCCAAACAAATTGCGCGCTTCTGATATCGCCGCAGTAAGCGCGGTGGTCAAATTACGGCCGTCGCCACTGCAGACGACGTGTATCCCTGGACCCGCAGCGATGCGGGCTTCAAAGGCTAACCCAACGACGATAATCAAGAATCCCCCGCCCCATTTGCGGAGAGGATCGTACACGGCGATCTAAGCAACGTCAAAATTCTAACTAAGCATTCAAAATGAGCTCGTCAGCAGGTTTTATGCAGTTGATCAGCAGCTCGGGTTGCCGGCGCTCGTCCTTAACCGCAACAATTTTCGCACAAAGCTTACCGCCACAATCGTAGAAGCTCACCTCCGTGCCGGTAGATGGGCGCATCCAGACGCCGTAGGGATCGAATGCACACGCGATTCCTGGCAGGGCGATCACGAACAACATCAGTGCAGCACTTCTTGTCAGCAGTGGACCGAATACATTCGTCATCTTCTTCAATCCACTTTGCTTCAAAACCCAACGCGTTTCATGCTTGGTCATCAGCCGACATTTTAGATTCCCCGTCTAACCCCGAAAGCAGACATTGCCGAGTGCTGCCGCAAATCAGCATCTGCTCGCGCAGCGCGCTGAGACCGAACTGGGCGCAGCCATCGAGATAAGATAGCGTGGTACAGTGAAGCGCTCGCCTTTGGTCAGCGCTGCGCCCTCCGACAAGTTGTTGACCTGGCTTAGCGCCCAGAGTGGCACATGGTACGTCGCCGCGAGGTTTTGTAGCGTACCGCCGGCGTGGGCCGATACTCGCAGGCCGCTGTCCCATAGTTCGATCGAACCAGTTGACGGAATGTCGATGCGCAGCGGTATGGCTTCACCCTCCGCACTCGCAGGTGTCGCCGCAAGCGCCGTAATCTTGCTGACTAATTGGTCGTGGATGTTTCCAAACTTTTCCATATTGGTGTGATAGATTCCGTGAAGGTCTTTGAGGTCGAAGCTGGCATAGTGGCCGTGGAAGCCGCGGCCCTGCACGACGTCGCCGCCGCCGCCCACCAGAATGTTAGAGGACTGGTAGAGGTTGATATAGCGCTCGACATTCGGCGACAAATTGTCGGCAAAGCGCGTGGGATCGTAGGTGACCAGGAGGCTCACTGGGATACTAGCGGCGTCGAGACGTTCGGCAAATTTCACGGCCGCATCGCCGCCCAGGGAGTGGCCGATAATGGTAATCGGCTCAGGGTCACGGCGGTAATCGCTGATAGCTTGATCGGCAACCCCGCGCCACATCAGGTAGGAGCTGACATCTGCGGTGACGCCCGCGCGGTTGATGCGATCCGTCAGTTCGTCCATTCCCCAATCAGTCAGGCCGATAAAGCCACGGAACAGATAGGCGCGTCCACGTGGCTGGACCGTAACCTTTTTAGCGGCGTCGGGCGGTTCGAGCCGCGGCGCGGTTTCGCCGGTACTGGCGAGGCATATAGCGATCAAGACGCCTGCGATGTGCTTGGCTTGGAACATGCGCATCGAGCGTTTGGCGAAGGAAGCTGGAAACAGCCGATTAACCTGCAACCCGCGGGCACTTCGGCGCCCAATCGGTTGCAGAGACGAGTTCGCCAAGTTAAGCCCCCCGGAATCCTGATTCTCCACGAACCGCCAATGCCAGTAACAGTGGGTAGAATTGAGGAGTCGGCTCGGCATTTCCGTGGTGAAGGTGGCGCTTTGCTCCCGCCGCCTTATGGGATTTTTGTCCCTAGACGAGAACCACCTTCGCATACGATAGCGCTGCGTACCGCATCGGCGCGTCCGCTTTGCCCTGAAAGCGGAGATCGATTGAGCGTACCGGGATGTGGGCTGATTATTCGATCACCGGCCAGGCGATCGCCGACGCCATGTCAGGAAGGCGCCCGGCGCGGGCATGCGCGATGAGCCAAGCCATGATCTCCGCGCTTTGCTCGATCGAACTGAGTCGCCCTGAGCGTCCCTCATGACCAGCGGTCATATCGGTCTTGAGCAAAAGTTCGTGCGCATCGGTCTTGCTTGCCCGCAGCTTCGCGACCCACTTTGCGGGCTCGGCATAGCTTACTTGGCTG
>Ga0310917_10000014_pt1 | contig 68511 bp, 67 predicted proteins | sample GREbulkMGLF178_FD_203531 | JGI IMG/M metagenome (GOLD analysis project Ga0310917, IMG submission 203531) | Lab enrichment of tropical soil microbial communities from Luquillo Experimental Forest, Puerto Rico - GRE.bulkMG.LF178 | ecosystem: Environmental > Terrestrial > Soil > Tropical forest >... | reverse complement strand
GCGGGACTATAACCTTCCTTCGGGCCGCCAAGCGCGCGACTGATGACCGCGACATCAGCGGTGGTGGAACCCGACATTTCGGAAAAGAACATGCTGAATACGGTGACCACTTGCGAGAGACCACCGCGAATATGACCGACCAGCGCTAGCGACAAATTCACTACTCTGACGACCACATTGGCCGAGCTCATCAGTTCTCCGACCAGGAGAAAAAATGGAATCGCAAGCAATGCTTCCGAATCAATCCCATCGAACATTTTTTGGATAATGGCGACATGGGAGACTTCGGTAAACGAAGCGCCGATGAGCACGCCTGCCATTAACGCGAACGGAACTGGTACACCGAGATAGCCAAAAAACAAAAACAAAAAGCTCATTAATCCGAGTATGTAACCGGCGCTCATGAGCGCTCTACTTTGGTGACTATCGTCTCGATCACCTCGACATTCTTTGGTTCTTCCAGGAGTTCGGCATGTTCGAAGCCGTTTCGTAGACCATTGACGATATGCTCGATCGTAAACAGCGCCACCAAAACGCCGCATATTGGAATAGCCGCGTACAGCGAGGCAATCGGAGTCAACGACGGCATGCGAAAGCTAGAAAAGCCGCGTAGGAAATTTAGATAACCAAACACGATAAAACTCACCGCTACGCCCAATACGACGAGCTTGGTGAGGATTTCGACCGCGGTCCGGAATTTTCCTCGCAAGCCTTCTGCAATCGCAGTCAGGTAGAGATGATCATTGCGGCGCGTGGCCACGGCTGCGCCAAAGAAGATCGCATAAGTAAAGAATGTCGAAGTAACCTCCTGAAGCCAAAGCCAGGGGTGACCAATCGTGCGCGTAATTATGTCGATAATAACCGTGCTGCAAAAAGCGAATAACAAGACCCCGCACAGGCCCATCAAGGCCAACTCAAGAATGTCGAAGGCCCGCCACTTCAAATGGGACTGTCGTCGAGAGACGAGCCTTTCCGTGATGGCCATTGCAATCGGAGCCTTGCGCGAGTGAAGGGCGGGCGAGTTGGCTCGCTTCTTCACTTCACGGCCAGAATCAAGTCCTTGATTTTCGAGGCGTGCGGTCCGAGTTCACCAGCCAGCTTGTTAAGGTAGGGATCGGCAAGCTTCTGAAATCCGGATTTATCTACCTTGTCGACGACCGAGACGCCAATGCCTTTGAGCTTACCGGCCGACTGGTGCTCCAGGTCCAAAGCCATGGCCGGCTCCTTCATGTTGACCTCGTCGGCGGCCGTCTGCACCCATTTTCTTTGCTCATCAGACAGACTTTTCCAGAGTTTGTCGCTGATCCAGATGAGATTGTTGTTCGCTTCATGCTCGGTCATTGAGAGGACCGGCGCAACTTCGTAGTGTTTGTTGGCGAGATAGACGTTTACGCCGTTCTCGGCGACGTCAATTACACCGGTCTGCAGAGAAGTGTATACGCTGCCAAACGGCATATGAACGGTTTGGGCGCCATAAACGGGGAACATCAGGTCTTCGGTCGCCGTCGCCTGAACGCGGACCTTGAGCCCCTTCATGTCCTCAACTTTATCAATCGGTCTTTTGCTGTACATGCTACGTAAGCCAAGTGTGAGCACGCCAATCACATGCGCACCTTGTACCGTATCCTCGATCATAGACCTGACAGCCCCGGTCACGTTTGGATCGGACAGCGCTTTCACGAGGTGATCTTCCGACCGAAACAAGTAATGAAGTGACATCACACCGGCTTGCGGCGACAGCGTAGCCGCGTTTGCTGACGAACTAATGCAGAACTCGACGTCGCCTGCTTTCACCAGCTGAAGAACTTGCGGCTCCTGGCCGAGCTGTGCGCCGGGATATTGATCGATCAATATCGATCCGCCACTCAATTCCTTGAGCTTGTTGGCAAAAAGGTCGCCCGCGATGCCATATCCGGTTGTTTTTGGCTGGTCATAGGCAAAGCGATAGTGCTTCACCTCCTGTGCCATCGCGGTGTTGATCCAAGCAGCGGTGAGTATCCCAAGCGAAATGCGGCGAATCGCATTGTGTACTGCAGGCATCTCACCCTCTCTCGTCTGGTTTGTTTCGAACTTTGTCTATGTGTAACACATATTATCAGCAACCGACGATGGTAGTCGTAACACGCGACGCGCCGGTTTAGCCAAGGTACCGCCAATCTCACATCCAATCGTACGCACACACCCAGATCCCGGACGGAAGGCGATATTCCTCGGCAATCATGCCGAGTGAATTGAAGGCTTTGATTACGAAGAAGGCTGCGCGCTGATCGAGGAGCTCAACGTGATAATTACACCAGCGGCCTATGTTTGCACGCACAGTTGGAGCCCACGCGAATTCATTCAAGTAATCCGTTGCCAACGTCCGCTTTGGGCTATAATCGGACGTTGCCGACTGCTGTCGAACGCAAGAATCTGACGGTCCGCGCCCTCAAATTTCCCCGCCGCGCGCGGCATCAATGCGGTCGATCGGTTTTTCGATGATCGAGCTCGACGACAACGGCACCAAGCGGGTGCTCAGGCACTACGAGGCAACACGAAAGGGAAGCCACTAAGTGTCGTCGCAGACATACAAATAATTGGCCGGAAGCCGCATGCGTCGACAGGCCTGAACAGCTGGATTAGTTTCGAGAACCACGCAATCCGAGAACGCTCCGATCTGCCGCACCACTCGGGCTTCCCAAGCATTTAAGCCGTGGTCGGTGAGGCCCACAATCGTCTGTAGCCAATGAGGCGTCAGCTCAATCGCGGCCCGCACCAGCAATGGCTGAAGGGGCCTCAGCGGCAATGGCAGAATGGGCGCCGAGCGCATGGTCGCTAGGAACTCGAACAGTATGTCCGAGCGCTCCAGTTTCTTGGCCATCGCATCAAATCGCACTTCAAGGGCGGCTTCCGATGTCGGTGCGCAGGCGCCGTAAAGACTGGCAGCTAAAGTTCCTTCCGCATAATAACGGTCGCGCTCCAAATCCGAGAGCGGTCGCACATATGAATGGTAAGCCTGCAGAAAGCCGTATGCGGCCGTACTCTGAACCCAATTTAAAAGCTCCGGGTCATTGGCACGGTAGACCTTGCCTGCTGGGGTCGAGCCGGCGACACTATCGTGCATTCGGCGAACGCGGGCGATCATAGCCTCGGCGGCCCCGCGAGCGGCGTAGATCGTGACCATGGCGGCAAGTCCTGTCCGCCGCAGTCGTCGAAACGGATCGATGCGGAAGGTAGTGTGTTCCCACACGCCGGTACGCACACGCGGCTCGGCAAGTTCCATTATAACGGCCGCAACGCCGCCGATAAAAAGCGAAAGCGGGTTCTTGAACACACGCCACGATACTGAGTCGGGCGAAACAAGCGCCGCCTCGCCAGCGGGTCGCAAGAAGTCGGCGGATTGGTCGCCGACGTCAAACAGCGCTCGCATCGCGGCCTCCAAGCCGCTACGTAGTGGCCAAGGCAGGACGATCGGTGTCGTCACCGTAACCGAACTCTTGGTTTGTTTTGCCTGAGTATTGCTTCGAGTTCGTCTTCGAGCGATCGCGGCAAAATTCCAAGTGTGCGAAACCCCGGCAGGCGTTCGGAGGCTGTGGTGTCGATCTGCATAAGTTCGACCTGATTGCGGGTCAGTGGCGGCCGCGGCAACATCTCACCAACTCCGGCCAATGCATTCCAGAAGGCAAATGGCATCCGCATTAACACTGGCCGCAATCCTGCGATACGAGCAATGGTTCGCAACAACTCCTCGTAGGAGTAGACGCGCGGCCCGGCCAGTTCGTAGACAGCATATGGTTTCTGGCTCTGCCGCAAAATCTGTGCGATCGCCGCTGCCACGTCGTCCACATATACCGGCTGAAGCCTCGTCCTGCCGTCGCCGAAGACCGGATAGGCTGGCAGGGACCGCAGGAGCTGGAGAATTGTCGTAAGAAATGCATCGTCCGCCGCAAACATTACTGCCGGGCGGACAATGACCGCGCCAGGAAATGCGGTCTGCACGGCCACCTCACCTTCGCCGCGGCTGCGAATATAGGGCGAAGGCGACGCCGTATTGGCACCGATCCCTGATATGTGCGCCAACCGCCTAATCCCGGCTTGCCTCGCAGCTCTGGCGATCTTGGCCGCCGTTTCCACGTGCATCGAATGAAACGTATCAGTTCCGTGCTCAACGTAGAGACTGATCGCGTTGACAACACAGTCGGCACCGGCAACGGCTGCCTCCACTGAGCGTTGGTCATGTGCGTCCGCGGCCATCTGTTCGATTCCCGCGTCCTCGCTCGGCCTGCGATGCCGCGAGACTGTGCGTACTCTGGTGCCGGACTCGCGCAAATGGCGCACGATATGACGGCCAACAAAGCCGGTGCCGCCAAACACGGTTGCGCAGCTCATTCCGCGATCCGTCAAATGATCCTCTGCGACGCTGTTGATTGAGCCGTTCAATGTGACACGGACTGTTTCGGCGGCCTGCGCCGGAGAGCTACCCCGGTTGACATGATGCGAAATCACATCGATCAAAATTTGCGCTGCTGGGCCGACCGTCTGCCACTCCTTCTTCGCTTCATCGATCAGTGGTTCGGCTTCAGCGTACAAGTTTTGCCCCTGTTCGATGATCGGTCGTGCTCTATTGAGAAGATCGAACAGCGCCTTGGTCGCTGGCAAAGATTTCTCAATTTGCTTAAGTTGTGCGTCGTTAAGGCCGGAAACGTGGCCAATGAGCTCAATGAGCCAGTGTTCCAACATTTTCTAACCTCGCTGGTACCGAGTCGATTACTACAAGCGCTTTGACCCCTTAACGTGCAGCGACTGTCTAATCGATGATAGCTGAACGAGCGCAGTAGTTGGCGGCGAGTTTGCGGATCTCGTGCAGTGACCTAAGAGCCCTCGTCGATCCGTCAGGCGCTAACAGTCGTGCACGGTGGAACCTTTCACCCCTTCGGTCCTCGACTGAAGGCCAGCTAGGTCTTCCGTCCACTGTCTTTGGATTGATCGACTTCTCCACCATCCTCATGGCAACCTCCTATTCGCCGTGCCGTGAGGTGTGGGCATCAGGACCTTATGTCCTCAGTGGTGCCCTAGCCGGAGTAACGAAGGTGAAAACCAAAGCGAGGGAAATCGGCATCCGAGAACGGCCGGTGGAGCTGATATATGCGCTGGACGAGATACCACCCTGGCCCCATCTCCTGGGGCTCGGGTTTCAGCACGTTGCCGTCATTTGCCCATATTTGGTCATGGTGGCACTTGTCGCGGAAGCGGCGAAACTGCCGCACTCGGCGGCGCAGAGCGCCATAACCCTCGCCATGATCGCGGTTGCGTTCATGACGGTACTTCAAAGTTTGCGACTCGGAGCGGTTGGTTCGGGCTATCTTTGTCCTCCGGTCGTCACGGCAATTTATTTGCCGTCCAGCCTGGCGGCAGCCGCGTCGCTCGGGATCTCGGCCGTCTGCGGGATGGTGATCTTTGCTGGCGCTTGCGAGATCGCCGTGGCGTCCCTCGTTAACCGCACACGAAAACTGTTTCCGGCCGTCGTATCGGGCGTTGTCATTTATGGCCGTCGGATTGGAGCTCGGAAAGATCGCCGCGAGCGTGTTGTTGCAGCATACCGCTACGCACAGCGATCAAACCGTAGGATCTTTCGCGACCGCCGTCTGCACGCTTGCGGCGATGGCGGGCCTTGCGGTTTGGGCCACGGGCTTGCCGAAACTCTTCTGCTCGCTGATCGGGATTCTGGTGGGATACGGCGTCGCGGCGATCTTCGACGTTTTTCCACCCAGCTTCTTCGAGGACTACAAGGCGGCGAGCCTATTCGCTGTGCCCGACCCGAGCTTTCTATCCTATGCGTTCGCTCCCTCTTTCGCCGCGGCTTTCGTGATCGCGGGACTCGCCTCGGGTCTCCGAGTGATCGGCGTGCTGACGACTTGCCAGCAGATGAACGATGCCGCGTGGCGACGCCCCGATGTACGCAACATCGCGGGCGGACGGGCTCGGTTGCCTAGTTGGCGGACTGCTTGGGGTTCCGGGGCTCAGCGCCGCCCCAACGCTCGTGAGCGTTGAAATGACCACGGGCGCCACGAGCCGGGTCATCGCTTGGTCCATCGCCGTCTGGTTCATACTTCTGTCGTGCCTGCCGAAATTTTCTGGTCTCATTGTCAACATGCCGCGCCCAGTGATGGCGGCGGCTCTGTTCTTCAACGGCGCCCTCATGCTGGTTGCAGGCATCCAGATCGTCGCCAGCCGCCCAATCACTCTGCGCGCTTCGATCATCATTGGACTTTCGCTCTTGGCGGCGCTGACGGTGCCGATCTTTCCCGACTTTTATCGGTCGCTGCCGGCCTGGACCCATCAGTTCACTGGTTCGATCATTTCAATGGCGGTGGTCGTTGCTGTGCCCCTCAACGCCGTCTTCCTGCTCGGGATGTGGCATTACAGTTATTTGCGGCTCGGGACGAGTTCCGAGCCTGCCACCGTCGTTCGACGTTTTCTTCGAGAAGCATGCCAATGAGTGGAAGATTTCCGCCGAGGATCAGGCGCGTACGCTCGGTCGTCGATACGGCCATCGATGATGTCGCAGCCAATGCCAATGGACCGGTGGAGCTTAGTTTGGGGTGCGACTCGTTCGACGTTGTGGTGACGCTGAGGTACCCTGGCAATCTGCCACCGCTGCCGGACTCGAGTCCGAAGAAAGTCATGGTAGAGGAGCAGAGCTTCGTCAGCGGACTTTCCGGCTATCTTTCTGGTCTGCACGCCGACAGAATCGAACGTAGCGCCAAAGGTGAGGACTGTGAAATCCGGCTCGTCTTCCGGCTGTGAAACTTCGGCGCCGTTCTTTCAATCAAGGCCCCAACGAGACCGGAACGAGTTGACGTACAGCACAACCCCACGTCTAGTCGGCCCGAGTAAGTTCTCTGCCAAGCAGGCGACAGCGAGTTGTTGTTTGGTGCAAGCTCCGAAGATCTCAGGAGTAGACTTGCTCAGGCTATCTTCGAGCAGAACAAGACCAATTCGCAAGCGAGGAGCCGGCGGCACCAATTGAACTAGGTCACCTGTGGCGAGAGGACCGAAAGCGCGTAGAGCCAACCCAGCAGCGTGACGACCGACAGCAGCGTCGTGATCGAGACCGTAGCTGTGACCAAGTTCTCCTCCACCTTGTACTCGCCGGCGAGGATGAACACCGTTTTCGCAGTCGGCACGGCGGCGCAGACGACGGCGGCAATGGTGTAGAGCGGATTGAGACCCAAGACCAAGCAGAGGCCGTACACGACCATCGGCATGATCACGAGCTTAACGACCGCCAAGGCGATAGAGGCCGCGAGTTTCGAGCGCACGCTTTCGACCGATAAGCCGAGCCCGATGGCGAAGAGCGCGCACGGGCTGAGCGCAGCCGCAAAGATGTTGAGATAGGCCGCAATTGGCGCCGGAATGGGCCAACTCCCGATCGCCCACGCGAGACCCGCCAGGGTTGATAGCACCATCGGATTGAGCACGATCTGCTCCACCAGGACGACGGGGCGCGCCGGCGGTTTGTCTCGCCCGCGTCCCTCGCTTTCCAACATGATAACGGCCACGGGGAACATCACCGCCGCTACGAACACGGTCGCGATTGCGGCGGGCAGGACCGCGGGCTGACCGTAGATGGAGTGCAGGATGGGCAGCGCCACGAATCCGGTGTTAGTCATCGCCGCCGTCATTCCCTGAATTGTGCTGCTGGCGCGGTCGCGTTCCCACGCGACGCGAACCACCAGGAACACCAAAGCGAAGCACAGGATAGACCCGCCTCCGAACGCCATCAGGAAACGCCATTCGAGGAGATTGCGGGCTGGCTCCTGCGCGATGGTGACGAACAGCAGCGCTGGCATCGCGACGTTGTAGGCGAAGTGCACGAGTCCGTCGGCTAGCGAACGCGATATGTAGCCCAGCCAGCCAGCTAGCCAGCCGGTGACGATGATAGCAAAAACCGGAAGTACCAGGCTGGCGACTTCCATCCGGTCGGCCTCTAGGTGCCTGTCCCAATCACGTCTGCCATCGTATCGATACCCCGGGCGATCCATCAGCGGAAAGATGCGGCGAGGCAACCGATCGATGTCCGCTTCGGGTCATTAAGCGACATTCCAGCGCTCGATGCGATGCCGCTTTACCCAATATCAGACATAGGTCGGTACGCATCCGATGTTCGTTCGGCGCGTCTTACCCCAGTTCGAAGGTCGTCACGCCGAATATTCGCTGCAAGGAAACCGACCGGATCGGACCGGAATACATCCGCGCAGTCTCGAACACTGGTGCAAATTCATGCGCGGTGGCGAGCGCCACGGCGGCGGCGTTCGGCTGCGGCACATCGAGGAACACCTGACCACCTTCTGGGCCGACCAGTGCCGCAAACACCGTTTCGGCCGCGTCGCGGTCATCTGCGATCAATGGGCCGATTTTGCGGCCCGTGCGGCAGGGCCGAATAACACCCCAGGCAACCAACCGTTTGTCGCGGATCAGTGCGCGACCGACGTGGCCTGGCGCTGCGATCCAGGTGCAGAGAAATTTAGGTCTCGTTGCCGGAAACACCGTCGTGTCGTCTCGCGTGATCAAGTCGAACGGCACTTCGGTCAACGAGACGGTGTTTGCCATGGTCTTGGGGAGGGGCGCGACCCAACCGCCATAACGGATGTTGTTATAAGCAAACACGAAGCCGGACTTGCGGTAATTGTCCTGTTGCGCCACTACACCGTCGAGCCCTATTGCTCGCGATCCCGCGCGTGTCATCCCCGCCTGCCAAATGCGCAAGCCAAGTCCACGCCCGCGCAGATCCGGCCGTACAATATAGAAGCCGAGGAAGGAAAAACGCTCGTCGTAATTTACCACCGAGAGAATGGCCGCAGGTGCGCCCGCCAGCTCGCCGAGCAGGAATCCGTCTGGAGCGGCGGCAGCAAAGCAAGAAGCGTCGGCCAAGCCAGGATTCCACCCCTCCGCAGCCGCCCAGTCCACGGCAAGCGTCACTTCTTCCGGCGGCATGATTCGCACGCGAAAAGAGCCGTCTTTCATTCAGGTCCGCACACGAGACGATCAGTGCGATCGTTTCAAGCTAGAGGGCCACTCGACCAAGATAAAGCATTTGGGTAACGCTCCGCCGTCTCATTAGCTCGCTGCCAGCTCGAGGCCACCATCGTACTGGCTGAACCGGCGGACTGGAAATGGTGAGGTCGACGCTATGGGATGTCCGCTGTGGGTCAAAAGCAGACATTGGATCGGTCAAATGTGATGTCTGCTTTACCCACAAAAGCGGACATTGCCGTGGACGATTAGGATGGCCGGTCGGGACAATGAGAGACAAAGTGCATCGCAGCAAAAAATGATTATCCGATCACCTCGTCGACCGCGGCCGCATTGCGGCACCGTCAGGCCAAGAGCTTTCGCGTTCTTAAGTTTGATGGTGATCCTATAGGGGCCGACTACTCGGCGGCAGTCGAGTGCAGGGCCTGCTCCTCGTCATGCATGCGCGCGAGAATGCGTCGCGCCTGGATGAGACCGGCGTCCGCGCTGATGTCAACTTGCGGTCGATTTGATGCGAGATCGATGTTGCGCTGCTGCGCCGCAAGTACATCGACGTCCTCAAAGAAAGCTCGCTCGATTTCAGCGAAAATTTTGTTCGTCGTTTCAGGGTTCTTGACGTCAAAGTCATGGGCCTGTGCCCAGAAGTAGTGTGATGTTGTATCCGTCTCAGGTGTGATTGCATTTAAATTGCGCATGGTTATACCGCCGACGCGTCGACCCTCTGGCGCGCCAGTACCAGTAGGCGTTGCCCCCACATCGAGCCGCAAGAATGCTGGCGGCGTGAAGTCGACGATCTGCCAACGGTCGACCTTGCCTTTAAAGCCACCGACTTTTCGGAACGTCGGCGGCGGATCTTGATCGATGATCCAACGGGTCATGACAACATTGTCGGATGTCCGTGTCACTTTAACGGTCGCGTGCTCAGCAAGTGCCGCGTTGCCGATGGTCGTCTCATGCACAAACGCAAGGTGCGTAAGGTCCAATAAATTGTCGACAATGAGCTGCCAGTTCGCTTTGACGTGTAGGTACGAACCCTTTGCACCCCAATTCGGATCGTCAAGCCAGTGAAAATCGGTAATCGTCGCAGGATCCGCCAGTGCGGGTTCGCCCATCCATATCCAGAGCCATTTGTAGCGCTCGACAACCGAATACACCTTAACTTTTGCGCTTGACGGTATCTTGTCCTGGCCTGGAATTCGTACGCACCGGCCATCTGGACCGAAGCGGAGACCGTGGTAGCGGCATTGCAGCGCATCGCCCACAAGTTTTCCCATGGAGAGTGGAAGGTGCCGATGAGCGCACCGATCTTCGAATGCAACGCATTGGCCTGTTTCGGTGCGAAAAAATACAACCGGGTCACCGAGGATCACGCGGCCAAGAGGAGTGCGGCCGATTTCTGATGACGACGCAGCGACGTACCAGTGGTTCCGGAGAAACATGGCAGCCTCCTTGGCTGGCCGCGCGCGTTTGAGGAGTTATCGAAGATTATCACCAAGCTCATTAATGGGCGCGGCAATTATTTCGTGCGTTTCGCGGCTGCCGCGAAGACCTCATAAGCCGGCTCAAGGCTGGATTTTCGTTTAGCCACTGCGGCTCCTATTGCCGTGACTGACTTGATCATTTCGGCTTGCTCGTTCTCCGGCAGACGAATGAGTTCGCCGTGTTCCGCCCAAGTTTGGCGCGCCTTGTTGTAGAACTCGACCTCCCACGGATTGACCTCGACCGCAGCCCTGGCGGCATCAGCATCGACAATTGCCTGAAGGTCGGCGGGCAATGAGTCGAACCATTTCTTACTGAGAAAAGCCATCGAGAAGATAAAGGGTTGATCGATTTCGGTCGCGTATTTTGCGGCGTCCCAAAAATGCATCGTGGTAATCACGGTCATGGCCAAGACGGATCCGTCGATTGTGCCCTGCTGGATAGCCGGAAGTACATCGCCCAGTGTCATCGCTACCGGCGATGCGCCAAGCGATTTAATCATCTCCTGTTGCATGTCAGCCGCGAAAACGCGATGCTTCTTTCCGGCCAAATCGGCAACGTGACGGATCGGTACACGAGCGATGATCAGAGATGGCTGCGCGATGAACAAAGCTGCGCCGTGGATACCCTTGTCGGCACCGAGACCAAGCATCAATTTCAGCAGCTCGGGGTCGTTCACGACGCGGACTTCATGCGCCATGTCGCTGACCAGTCCGGGCGCCGACAGCACCTCATAGCGTTCGTCGATACCCGCCAAAAACTCGGGCGGTCCGACATAACCCTGAATCGCGCCGAACTGCACGCCCTCGATCTGCCGCGGAATCGCTCCCAATTGGCTGGCGGGATAGATCTCGCCTTTAATTCTGCCCCCGGAGTCGCTTTCGACCATAGCAACAAATTTTTTGCACCACTCGTGCTGCGATTCGTTAATGGTCGCGGTGCCGAGCTTCATCACGAAAGTCTTATCTTCCGCTGCCTGTGCCGCGGTGAACGTTAGAACTGACCACCAGATGAAGGCGGCGATGCTAATCATCGTTCGCATGTCTATTTCACGGTTCGCGAGACGCATGACAAACTCTCCCAGTTGGAGGCTCCGCGCCGTGACCAGGCAATGCTACAGAATGGAAGCTGCCGTTGGAAAGCACATAGCGAGCGGCTTAGCATTGTAATCGAAGACAAAATTATCTAATGGGAAAAGGGTCATAAGCAGACATTTCGTAACATCCTGGCGATGTCCGCAGTTCCCAAAAGCGGAGATGGCTTGAGCGCGCTCGGTAGTCGCATAGGAGAACGAGCGGGTAAAAGCTGCACAGCGATGATCACGTGCCATACTCGCGCAGCGATTTCTTGTCACCGCGCTAGGCGGTCCGCTTTGCCTAAAAAGCAGTCTTCCAAGTTACCGCGAATAGGGACCAGTGGGACCAGGATAAACTTCTGGTACGTATGGTCCACGATAGGGCTCAGGAGGCGGCTCGGGACGGAGGTAGCCTGGACGAGGCAACTCGTAGTGACCAGAGTAACGCTCCAGCGGTGGTGCGCAGCCCGGCTGCCAACCGCAACCGCGCTCGCCGCAACGCCAAGTAGGCGGGCAGGTTGCGGGTGGCGCAACATCAGCCATCGGAGGACTTAGCGGTGGACTACCATACGGATAGGGCCCTACCGGCGGAGGCGGAACTGCCACGCTGGGGTATTGCGGCGGCACGTTTGGTCCCGGAACGATAATGACTTGCGGCGGCTGGGCGGGCGGCGGCGAAGCCATTCCATATTGGGGCTGCCCGATTAGCGGAGGTGGATAACCTAGGTCGGCAGCGTTCACACCAAACGACACCACTGTAGCGATTGCAGTTGCAGCGCCGCGTTCAAGCAAACGCATGACAGGCTCCTGCTCTTTTGTTGGCAAATCAGAACCTTTCATCTGGTTCCGATCCGCACAGCGTTATTCAAGCACGCAGCCTTGTCGGCAAAATTAATCATTAATTTATGGTTAATGGCCTTTGCAGTTACGTTAGCACCGGGCTTCGCCGCTCAATTGCCTAACCAGCTGATCGTGGCAAAGAAAAACGAGGTGCTCGTGCATGTCGGTTATGTCGATGTCTGCGCTGCGCCCGCTTCCAACTAGATTGCTCGCTCCTCGAATGTCGCGCACGCGGGCACCATGCAAAAGGAGAGATTAAGCGTGAGTGAGGCCGTTCTTCGTTGACTTAATCGGCAGGACGACTTGAAAGAGGGCACCGTTTTTGCCGTCAGAAGACGCTGTAATATAACCCTTATGCTTCTCGATGATCATACGGCATATGGCCAGTCCCAATCCCATTCCCTGGGACTTTGTTGTAATAAACGCACCAAAGATTCCTTCTAATTTATTTGTATCAATTCCGGGTCCAGAGTCCTCTACTGTTAACTTGATTGTGTCGTCATCGTGCAGCTCCGTTGTCACACGCATGATCCGACTGCGATCTGTCGTAGCCGCCATTGCGTCGACTGCGTTATGGATCAGATTAGAGATTACCTCTTGCAACTGGCCCTTATGACCCTCGACAGGCGGCAGACCTGAAGTTAATTTGGTACGAGTCTCAATTTCGTGGTCCAAAAACTCTTCACGCAGCGACTGCAACGTCGAGAGGATTATCTCGTTAACATCGACTTGTTTCGCTCCGTCGTCGACTTTGCGAAACAGCGCACGAATGCCATCAAACACTTCACTGGTACGAAACCCATCTTTCACTATGTTATTCAAGTTAGCACGTACTTCATCATGATCAGGCGGGGACTTTTCAAGAAAGCGCAGTGCCGCTTTGCCATTGATCACGATCGCTGCCAGGGGCTGCTTCACTTCATGTGCAATGGCGGCAGTGATCGCCTCAATATTCATCAGCTTATTATCGCGTTCGCGTTCCAGCATTATGTATGATTGAGTAAGCTTTCTCGCGCTCTCCCGCCGTTCGGCAAAGAGGGCCGCGAGGACATACGCGCTGAAGGCCACAACCAGGATTCCAGCTTGGGCTCCGAGCACACGGTCGGCGATTGGAAGGCTGGCGTCTCCGAAATGGCCTTTGCCCAAGATGGTCGTCCAGACGATCGTCATGGAAACCAAAAACGCGCCAGCTGCCGAAAAAGACGGTTCACAACGGGCGGCAAGCCACAACAAAATTGGAAATAGCCAGGTGAGCGGAAACACCGTCTCCCAAAACTCGCGCGATAGCGAAATGATTAACGCAGTTGTCACCGCCAGCGCCACAAGCGCCAGCACCCCCTCGATAATTTTAATCAGTGGCGGCGGGCCCCGCACAATGGAAGCAAGTCCAATCACCAGCGGCGCAACGGCGATGATGCCGACTGCGTCGGATGCAAACCAATGCTCCCAAGTATCGAGCATCGATACCGACGGCCCCTGCAGCAGTCGGTAAATAACTGCTCCTCCGATCCCTGATACAACAGTGCCGGCAATTCCCGCCGCGACAAGGCTGATGACGTGGCGGATTCGAACGAGATCAAAACCGGCGCCGAAGTAGTGATGGATCAGGCCGGCTGTAACCAGGGCCTCTGCTGCGTTGCATAGCCCTAAGGCGACGCCTGCCCAGAGAGGATCCCTTATGATGAGATGTGTCGCGATCGTCGCAGCAGTCACGCCGACCAATACGGGCCATCGTACAAACGGTCCAAAAGCGATGAGGATACCTGAGGAAATACCGGCCGCGGGCCAGAACACGGCCACGCCTTCGGGTTCTACAAGCAGACGGACGCTAAAATCCGCTGCAATGAAGTAGGCCAAGCCAACCGCTGCGGCGAGTCCAATGCCTTTAGCCCATTGCCGAGTTATTTCTTCGGCAGGCAATTGTTGGCCACCTATCAATGAATCCCCAGCCATCCCTAACATCTCGTATTAGGATGTGGTGCTCTCTTATTAGATACCTCTACCAAACCTGCCGCAACCGGATTGAACGATGGAAAATGATTGGAGATTCAATAACCCGGTCCCCTCTGATTGACCACGTCGGTCAAACCAAAATCTGACGACCAGACAGACTGTGCTTCAAGGATTGTCAGCGTGTCCGAATAGCAAGCGCTTTGTTCAAGCAACTTATCAAATTTTCATCGCCGAAGGGCTTGCCCAAAAACCCTACCGCCCCGGCGCGGAGCGCGTTGCCTCGTGCCTCCATCTCCGGGAAGGCAGTAACAAAGATAATGGGAACGCGATACCCTTGGGCGATGAGATAGTTTTGCAATTCTATGCCCGACATGCCCGGCATCTGTACATCCGTGATCAGGCAATCGGCATTTTCAACAACGTTTGAGTTAATGAATGCATCTGCAGATGGAAATGCCGCGGCGGAATAGCCGAGAGATCGGATAAAGCTTATCGTTGCGTGGCGGAATGACTCGTCGTCATCAACAATTGCAATAACAGGAGTATGCGACACCCGGGGTTCCTCGGCGATAAAGCAATGAAGCACAACTGTCACATTTGTGCATTGATGGCATCAAAGATATTACACCAAGGTATAGGTTTAAGATTTTGTGCGTCGAATACCCAACAGGTCAGCCATTCGCACCAGATCGGCGAAGGATTTAGCAGCCATTTTCCGCATGACATTGCCGCGGTGGACCTTCACCGTGATTTCGGTCACTCCGATCTCGGCGGCGACCTGCTTGTTCAATAAACCCCCGGTTACCCAGGCCATGACCTCCTGCTCGCGCGGCGTCAAAGTCGAGAAATTTCTCCTTAGGTCAGAAACGGCCCTGTCCTTTACTTCTTTCACCCGAGCGCGTTCGAGTGCGGCTTGGACGGCGTCCAACAGGTCCTGATCGCGAAATGGTTTGGTCAAAAACTCGACAGCTCCAGCCTTCATTGCCTTCACTGTCATGGGTATATCGCCGTGGCCGGTGATGAAAATAATCGGGATTTCGGCATTAGCTTTGGCAAGCTCCGACTGAAATTCAAGCCCACTCACCCCCGGCAGTCGAACGTCGAGAATTAAACAAGACGTCGTGCTTGACCGCTTGTGCGCCAGGAACTCTGGTACAGACGCGAAAACTTCTGCCCGTAAACCAACGGACCGAATGAGACTGCCGATCGCGGTACGCACCGACGCATCGTCGTCGATTACAAAGACTACCGACGTTGGGAGTGCTTCCAGCTTCTTCTGCATTGCCGATCACCTGGCAAGACTATGGTCACCCGCATCTTAAACCAAGGTATAGGATTTAAAAACGTTTTCGATACCGATTGTGAACTTGGTACAATAGAGCGGCTGTTTGTGGCCGCTGTAGTCTCCGCAGCAACAAAAACGAATATGCTGACGGGGATGAACAATGATCACAAATATTTCAAACAACTCCAGCGCATTTTTGCAGTCGCGCTTCGCCGCGTCAAAAAAGGTCTTTCATTTCCTGCAAAACACGGCGATGACGCTAGTGATCGGCATCGCTGTGTGCGGGTCAACAACCGCGCAATCACAGATGTTGGCCATGACCAGCGAGAGCAACGCTGTGGCCTCGATTTTTCGAGAGGTAATGCCGGATCGTGGCCCAAACAGTGATGCCGACATTGATGCGCAAACATCGGCACGGCTGCACCGTCAAACTGTGCAGTATGTGACGGCTGAGGCGCCCGGAACCATCGTCGTCGACACACCAAATACCTATCTCTACTTCGTACTCGGCGGTGGCAAGGCGATCCGCTACGGGATCGGCATTGGTCGGGAAGGCTTCACCTGGTCAGGCGTAAAGACCATCGAGCGCAAGTCAGAATGGCCGGACTGGATACCGCCGGCAGAGATGTTGCAACGCCAGCCCTATTTGCCGCGTTTTATGGCCGGCGGTCCGGGCAATCCTCTCGGCGCACGCGCCATGTATCTCAGCGGCACGGTCTACCGCATTCATGGGACCAACGCACCGGACACGATCGGCAAACGCGTTTCGAGCGGCTGCATCCGCATGCTCAATAATGACGTCATTGATCTCTATGGGCGCACGCAAGTTGGCAGCAAGGTTGTCGTTCTGCCAATGGAGCGGCGCCACTTCGCGCTGTCCGCCTTCACGCATTAGGTGAGCACTGAACCGCGGCCGCGTCGGTGATGACGCGACACGAAAGGGGGGTCGACATGTTCAAACTAATATTGGCGATTGCCGCAGCTGCAGCGTGTGCCGGTGTTGTTGTCCTCGCTCCGGAGTTTGGTTCCAAAAGTGCGATGGCCGCGACGCGATTGGACGAATCCGGCGCATCAACGCAAGGATTTGTCGTCACGAAAGAGTATCAGCAGTCCGACGGCGGCTGCGTGCAACACTGGCCATATTACGAACAAAGCTGTCTTCGCGACGCGGGTTTGCCGAATGGGGTTGAGCGAGTGGTTCGCGTCATAGCCATCGATCGCGCCGGCAAACATTGAATAGGCCAGAATTCATAGACCGAGGGAAGTCATGTCTAAGCGCTTCAGAAATGGATCAATGCAATTTGCTAGCGCAGTCATGCTAGCTGCCGTGTTGGCCGGAGTGGTCTGCGTTGCAACATCCGGCCTCGCCAATGAGACAAAATTTGCAACCACATCAGTCGATCGGATGCATAAAGGCGATCGGCTTTCCCCAGCGTCCAGCATCGCGTGGCCACAAGATAATTCGAAAACCACAACGGCGCCAACAATTGTGCCGACGGGGTGTGATCGGGAATTCAGCCCGGTGGCTGAACCGGAACGTTCACGAATATTTGGTCGATGCATTACATGATACTAATTTGACCCTCTTCTCTTACGGTGCGTATTTCAAACCAGCTCGGACGGGTTTCAGGATCAAACTGCTGGCAACAATCGAGCCGCTGCGGTCCGCTGGGATCAAAACAAGAAATGACGCTCTAAAATCGTGACGTCCGTTTTACTCCCAAAAGCGGACGTTGCCGACCGCGACTCGGATATCCGCGAAGTGCCATCCGAATGCAAGGACGAGACCTATCTGGCAGCCGCCACCTTCGGCCTCACCTCAGTACAGCGCATCAGTATGTGCGTTTGGGTCACTAAGGTAGATAGCGCTCTCTGACATTGAGGTCCGCATCTACTCCAATACCAGACGTTACTCTTTTCCGTAGCACAGCAATTGTTGCCGTTCGTCCAACCAAGACCGTTCATCCGCCAGAGCCAGCACGTCCAGGTCTTGTGGCGTCGCGACTGCATCGTCCACCCATTCCCGCAGCAATGGACCGCCGTTGATCACATCGATGGCGAGCTTGCCACGCTCGTACTCGTACGCGAAGTCGCGCCACAGCTGATAGTCTGGATACAGACGGCGAATGGCCTTGAACGCGAGCGCCTGAATACGCCACGGCTTGAACGCCTGGTGATCGTAGCCGATACCTTCAGTGTGGGTCTGAACGCCGTTGCACAGCCTGCCGGCATGCTTTTGGAAGGTGGGCTCGAACCAACAATCACGTAAGCGGCAGCCGCGCAGCCAATGCGGTGCGAGCGAAGCCATTTTCTTGATGACGGCACGTGCATCGATATCAGGAGCCCCAAATAGTTCGAGCGGTCGCGTGGTCCCACGGCCTTCCGACAGCGTCGTGCCTTCTACCATCACCGTGCCCGCATAGGCGCGAGCCATCCACAAATTCGATGCGTTTGGACTGGGATTGATCCAAGCCCGCTCGCCATGCGGCCACCCGAATCCGGGTGCAGCATCGGGCTGCCAGCCTTGCATCGTAATAACACGATAGTCGACATCGAGCTTGAGGGTTCTGGTGAACCAGCAACCAAGTTCTCCCAGTGTCAACCCGTAGCGCATCGGCAGCGGTCCCGCGCCAACAAAGCTTTGCCATCCCGCTCGCAGTATCAAACCTTCTATAGGCCGACCAATAGGATTCGGCCGGTCCAACACCCATACCGCTTTTTGATTTTTCGACGCGGCTTCGAGGACATAGCGGAGCGTCGTGATGAACGTATAAATGCGACACCCCAAATCCTGCAGATCGACGAGGATGACATCACAAGTATCCATCATCTCATCTGTCGGCCTGCGCACCTCGCCATACAAACTAAACACCGGGATGTGGTGTATCGGATCGTCGAAGTTCGGCGACTCGATCATGTTGTCTTGCTTGTCGCCGCGCAACCCATGCTGCGGACCGAACGCCGCGGTGATCGTCAGATCGCTGCATGCGGCCAGCGCATCAAGCGAGTGTGTCAAGTCTGCCGTCACCGAGGCGGGATGGGCGAGCAATGCAATGCGTTTGCCACCGAGCGGCCGGCGCAAGGCACGTTCGGTTATGATTCGATCAATGCCAAATTTCATATTCATTATGATTTCAGACAATCTCAAGGGCAAAGCAATCTGAATGATGGAAATCCGCATTCCCGGGTGGATGAGCCAATGCCCAGTATGATCGATGGCCGCTAGTTTCCTCGATCACTGCTGAGAGCCCTAACCGCAACGTCGAAGCTTGCGAGAGCAACGCCCTATCCAGCTCCAATGAGGCTTGTAAGACGTAGCGTTTAGAGCTCGACTCCACCAAGATCTCGGGCGCGTCGATCTCTGTCGCAACGCGCATGCCGCTTCGGTAACCGCTGAATCGGTAGGCCGCCCACTGGGTCGACGGCGCGAAGTTGAATTCATAATACGCAGCGCTCGGTGGAACGGCGACAAAGGCCTCGAAGCAGGTATGCCGCCAGAGCTCGTCGGCCCTTGTCGCAGCAGCCGTGGGCGGCATAGCAAGGTCACTTATCCTACCGGCCATGAGATAAGCAAACACTAGACTGCGGGCGTGTGGGCGCGCAACTTCCACTTCGATTTGCGTCACTGCGAAGCAAGACGAATTCGGATGAAGTCGCAACGTCTGGCGCATTCCGGCAATCTAGCGGTCTAGGCTGATTATGACAGGCATGCAAGCTACAACATCGGCTGACGCAGTGAGTGTGCGTCGCTCAGATGCTCGCGCAGCAAAACACCAAGTTCGCCGAGCGGCTTCCCGTCTATTATCTTGAGGGCGTGCCATAAACTCACTTGGTTCGTCGTCAGCACAGGCTTTCCCAGATCACGCTCCAATTGATCAATGATGCTGAACGTACTCCAGTTACCACACGCTAGTATAACCGCGTCGGCTTCCGGCCTGTTCACACGACGCCCAACGTCCAAGGCAGTTTGTGGATCGAGGAGACCTATCTCGAGATTGCGGATGAACCCCAGCGCCTCCTGCGCAAGAACTTCGACTCCGTTTGCTTCAATAAACGCTGCGACGGTTTGGTTGACGGGGGCGCTCCAAGGCGCGCCAAGTACGATCCGTTTGGCACAAAGTACGCGCAACGCCTCAAGCAACGCGGTTGAGGCCGTGGTGGCCGGCTTCCCGCTTGCCGCACTTATTCGCTTGATCAGCTCCTGGTCATATCCAATGCCGTTGCGCGACGAGGGCGCAGTCGCTGGAAAAATGATTACGTCAACGTCCACATCAGCCAGCTTTTGGCTCTCGACCTCGATCTCCTGGACGATCCGCAGCGTCGACTCCGCCTCTACGTTGTTCAATCGCATTCGCGCTACGTGAAGCGTGATGTCTTCCGGCAGTACTCTGCGGAAATCCCGCTCCTGCACTGAGCTTGAAGATGGGACTAGCAAACCGATACGCCGAAAGTCCTGTCGCTGCGACATAGGAATCTCCTGGGACATCGAGCGAAGGTTGTCACGTGCGAAGCGCCAGACGCCAATTAAATCCATTAACCACCGGCACTACCCGTGGTCACTTCGAAGCTTACCGCGTCGCACCACGACGATTTCAGCCAGGACCGAGATCGCAATCTCCTCGGGTGTGATCTTGCCGTCGGCCAGCGCATCATATGCCGCCTTCAAGACTGCGGCACGGGCGCAGACACTGCCGATGCAACCTTCCGAGATCGTGCCGTCCGGCAGAATCACCGCTTTCGCGCCAGCCTTGGCCGCAGTTGCCGCCACGGTGCGCACGACGGTCGCCAAAGCGAACGGCTCCGCTGAAGATTTCCGTGCTGCTGTGGATTTAAGGATGTCGTCGGCACGGTTCATAAGATCCTCACGAGATAAGGTTCCAGCGCGGCGAGGCTCGCGAGATTGTGTGCGGGCGCAAATAGATCGACATATGGCAGGGCAGCCTGCATGCCGCGCGCCTGCGGCGAGTAATCACGCCAGCCGATCAGCGGATTGAGCCAAATGATCCTTTTGCAGCGCCGGCGAAGACGACGCATTTCCTGACCAAGCTGGTTGGGCTCGCCGGTGTCGTAACCGTCGGAAACAATCATCAACGCGGTGCGCGAGTTAATGACGCGCCGCGCGTGCCATCGGTTGAATGTGGCAAGACATTCGCCGATCCGCGTGCCACCGCCAATGCCTTGTGCCATCAACGACAGCTTTTCTACCGCGCGCGTCACGTCGCGATCGCGTAGCGACGGCGAGACATGGGCAAGTCTCGTGTGAAACACAAACGCTTCGGCCTCACGAAATTCATCAACCACGCCATGCAGAAAACGGACGAAAAATGCGGTGTACAAATTCATTGAGCCAGAAGCATCGAGCAGCACAACGAGCCGTACCGGTTTACTCTTGCGCCGCCGCCAGGCGAGGTCCAGCAACGTGCCACCGTGCGAAATATTGCGATGAATGGTACGGCGCAAATCAAGGCGTCTTCCGCGCTTTCGGATTTGTTCGCGGCGGACCAGCCGGACCCGCATGATGTGGGCGAGACGAGCGGCAAGCGCATGGGTCGCAGCGATATCGTCGGGATCGACGATGTGGCGCAGGTCGGTCGTGGTCAGGACTTCAGTGCGTGATGCGCCTTCGCGACGTCCGCGGCTATCGGCCGGCGTCTCGGCATTGTCATCGCTCCGCCGCTCGGCATGATCGGTCAGGCCGAGCGCCTCTTGCGGCACATGGGCTTCGGCGACCCGCCTCGGTGGCGCACGCGGAGCGCTCGGCATTCCTGCCAGTACCAGCCGCTGCCGCATGCTGCGGCCCAACCAAAACGCATCGAAGACTTCGTCGAAGCGCTCCCAATCGGAATGAGTCGCGCAGAACAGCGCTCGGAGCGCCGGCTTGAGCAATGTCGGCTGGATGGCGGCGGGCGACGTGAGGATGGCCAATGCGTCGCGGGTTTCAGCGAGGCCGATGCGAAAGCCGTTGTCTCGTAGCGTCCTGCCGAAGCCGGCTAGGCGTCGGCGCGCCGGCGCGCTGAGGGAGTCCCTCCGTTCACCTTTGCGCAAAGGGGTATCGAGAGCTGGGTCCCCGTGCGGACGGCGGACCTCTTGAGGGTTGCCCGTCATCACGCCACCTTGCCGAGGAGCCTCTCGCTGACCTCGCGGGTCACGCGAGCGCGATCCTCCTGCGTCTTGAGCAAACAGATCATCGTCTCGTAGATAGCTTCGGGTTCCTGCCGCAGATCGTGCATTTCAAGGCCGAACAAAGTCGCCGCCCAATCGAGCGTCTCGGCCACGCCCGGGACCTTGCGCAAGTCTTCCTTGCGAACTGCGGCGACCATGCGCGCGATCTGCAAAGCGAGTGCGGTATCAATGCCCGGAACGCGCGTGAGGATGATCTTTGCTTCGCGATCGACGTCGGGAAAATCAATATAGTGATAAAGGCAGCGCCGACGCAGGGCGTCGGATAATTCGCGCGTGCCATTCGAAGTGAGCACGACCCGCGGGATCGCGGTCGCCTTAATCGTTCCGAGCTCCGGAATGCTGACTTGAAAATCGGAGAGAAGCTCAAGCAGAAAGGCCTCGAATTCCTCGTCGGCACGATCGACTTCGTCGATCAACAGGACCGGAGGCTTGTTGCGACGGATGGCCGCGAGGAGTGGACGTTCCAGAAGATATGTTTCAGAGAAAATATGCTCCTCAATGGCATCGGCATTTTCGCCAATGCTCTCGCGCGCTTTGATAGCAAGGAGCTGACGCTGATAGTTCCACTCGTAAAGAGCGGCGTTCTGATCGAGCCCTTCGTAACACTGCAGGCGGATCAGTTCGGCGCCATGCACGGCGGCAAGCGCTTTGCCTACCTCTGTCTTGCCGACTCCGGCTTCGCCCTCGAGCAAAAGCGGCCGTTTTAGGAAATCCATAAGCCACAACGCCGTGGCAATGTCGTGATCGGCGACGTAGCCAACAGCAGCGAGTTTGTCTGCGATTTCTTCATGCTTGAGGGTCATACCAAGTCATTTTTTAAGGCGTCGCAAAACGGCGAGCCCGGAATCGATAATTGCAGACATAATAATTCAGCTTCACTCGCGCCATCGCCAAACGACGGCGGCTATGGATTCCGGCCGTCACTCTCTTTTCTCTTTCGGCCGGAACATACTCATGCATGCAGCCCGAGCTTCTCGGCCGCCATCCAGGTGCGCCAGTGGTCGTGTGGCATTTGAATGTGCGTGGAGCCGAGGAACGCGAAAGCATCATTAATGGCATTGGAGAAACATGGCACGCCCCCGACATTGGGGCTCTCGCCAACGCCTTTGGCGCCAATCGGATGATGGGGCGACGGCGTGGTGGTCCAGTCAGTTTCCCAATGCGGCGTTTCGACCGCAGTCGGGAGGAAGTAGTCCATAAATGAGGCGGTGGTGACATTGCCTTCGGCGTCGTAATGAATCTCTTGGCCCATCGCGATGCCGAATGCTTCGGTCAATCCGCCGTGAATCTGGCCTTCAATGATCATCGGATTGATCCGAGTGCCGCAGTCGTCGAGTGCGTAGAAGCGGCGCACCTTGGTTTGGCCTGTATCAACATCGACATCGACGACGCAGATATAGGCGCCGAACGGGTAAGTGAAATTCGGCGGATCGTAGTAGTTGATCGCCTCCAATCCAGGCTCCATGCCGGGGGGCACTTCATGATAGGCGGCCCAGGCCAGTTCGGTCATTGTCTTGAAGCGTTCAGGATTGCCCTTCACCCGGAAACGGTCGACGTCCCATTCCAGATCGTCATCGTGCACCTCGAGCATGTAAGCGGCGATCATCTGCGCTTTGGCCTTGATCTTGCGGCAGGCCATGGCGGTCGCCGCGCCCGATACTGGCGTCGAACGCGAACCGTAGGTTCCAAGACCGTAAGGCGCGGTGTCGGTATTGCCCTCTTCGACCGTGATGCTGTCGGCCGGCAGTCCAAGTTCGGTCGCGATGATCTGGGCATAGGTTGTCTCGTGACCCTGGCCTTGCGATTTAGTGCCGAGCCGACAAATGCCGGAGCCGGTAGGGTGGATGCGGATTTCCGCCGAGTCGAACATGGCGATACCGAGAATATCGCAGGCGCGAGACGGCCCGGCACCGACGATCTCGGTAAAGAACGCGACGCCGATGCCCATCAGCTCGCGGGTCTCGCCGCGCTTGAAGGCCTCGCGCTTGGCTTTCTGCTCCTCGCGGAGTTTCTTGTAGTCGACCGACTCCATCGCTTTCTTTAGGGCCGTTTGGTAATCGCCGGAATCGTACTGCCAGCCGAACGCGCTCGTGTATGGGAATTGCTCGCGGCGGATGAGGTTCTTCATTCGAAACTCGGCTGGGTCCATGCCGAGCCTTTGCGCTATGATGTCCATAGCGCGTTCGATGCAGTAGGCAGCCTCGGTGACGCGGAAAGAGCAGCGATAGGCGACACCGCCCGGCGCTTTGTTGGTATAGACGCCGTCGACCAGGCAATACGCCGTTGGGAAATCGTAAGAGCCTGAAATAATTGAGAACAGGCCGGCTGGCCATTTGGTGGCGTTAGCGCAGGCGTCGAACGCGCCGTGATCGGCGATGGTGTAACAGCGCAAACCGGTCACTCTGCCGTCCTTGGTCGCGGCAATCTCAACATCCATGTAGAAGTCGCGCGCAAAAGCGGTGGTGGAGAGATTCTCGATCCGGTCTTCGGTCCATTTAACCGGCCGCCCAGTGACGATGGAAGCCACGATCGCACATATATAACCGGGGTAAGCGCCGACTTTGTTGCCGAAACCGCCGCCGATGTCAGGCGCGATGACGTGGATCTTGTGCTCGGGGATTTTGGAGATTAACGAGCCCACAGTGCGGATCACGTGCGGTGCCTGGAAGGTGCCCCAGAGCGTCAGCTCGCCTTTAATTTTGTCGAATGAGGCGACGCACTGGCAGGTCTCGAGCGGGCATGGGTGTACCCGCGGATAAATGATCATCTCCTTGATGGTCACATCGGCCTTGGCGAAGGCCGCATCGGCCGCAGCCTTGTCGCCGGCCTGCCAGGAAAAAATATGATTGTAGTGCTTGCGTTTGCCGTGTGCGCCGCTGGTCTTGTCTTTCAGATCCTCGCGGATCATCGGGGCGCCGTCTGTCATCGCCTTCAGCGGATCGACATTGACTGGCAGCGGCTCGTAGTCCACCTCGATCAGTTCGACGGCGTCGGCTGCCGCTTCGCGGCTTTCCGCAACAACAAATGCAACCTCTTGGTTCTGGAACAGCACCTTGCCGTCGGCGAGCACCATTTGCGTGTCGCCGGCGAGCGTTGGCATCCAGGCCAGATTCACGGTCTTGAGCGTCTCGGCTGTAATCACTGCGACGACGCCGGGCAACGCCGCCGCCTTGGTTGTGTCGATCTTCTTCACGCGAGCATGGCCGTGTGGTGAGCGCACCAAATCGCCATAGAGCATGCCGGGCAGCTTGACGTCATCGACGTAATTGCCCTTTCCCTGAACAAAGCGGATATCCTCAACGCGCTTCCTCTTGCAGCCCATACCTTCGAGTTTGGCTGCGCGCTCGGCGGAGGTAGGGGTTATGTCGTTCATTCTGCGGCCTCCTGGAACGGTGAGCCGTTGAGCTTAGCGGCGGCGAATTGAATCGCTTTTACGATGTTCTGGTACCCGGTACAGCGGCACAGATTGCCGGAAATGCCGAAGCGGATTTCCTCTTCTGAAGGATTTTTGTTTTCCTGCAGCAGCCGATAAGCGCGCGTGATCATTCCAGGGGTGCAGAAACCGCATTGCAGGCCGTGCATCTCGCGGAAACCTTCCTGAATAGCATGCAGTGTGCCGTCAGCATTGGCGATGCCTTCAATGGTGCGTATATCAGCGCCGTTCGCCTGCACCGCGAACATCGTGCATGACTTCACTGACTTGTCGTCGAGATCGACAGTGCAGGCGCCACAATGGCTGGTCTCGCAACCAATATGCGAGCCGGTTAGATTAAGCTCTTCGCGCAGGAAGTGGATCAGCAGTGTGCGCGGCTCGACCAAAGCTTCGACGACCTTGCCGTTCACTTTCAGTTCGATTTGGGATTTGGCCATCGTTGACTCCCTCAGCCACGGGCGCGTGACTTGGCGCGGTCAAGCGCGCGGGCGAGCATCACGCCTGCCATTTTCGTGCGGTATTGCGCTGGTCCATGGGCATCGCTCGCCGGCGATGTGATTGCTTCCGCTGCCGCCACCGCTTTCTTGATAGTGGGAGCATCGAGCGCCGACCCGGTCAGGATTTTTGCCGCCTCCTGCGCCCAGAGCGGCGTGTCGGCCACGTTGGTTAAGCCGATAGAGCAGCTTTCAATCTTGCCGCCCTTCATGGTCAGAACCACGGCGGCCGCTGCGGTCGCATAGTCGCCAACTTTACGTTTGAGTTTTTCATAGGCCCAGCCGTGCCCGGCGGCTGGCATCGGAATGCGTACGGCCGTCAGCACTTCGTCGGCTTCGAGCGCGGTGAGATAAACGCCCTGATAAAACTCGCGCGCCGCAATCCGCCGTTGGCCGCTCTTGCCGGTGACGTCATAGGAGGCACCGAGGCACATCATCACGGCTGGCATGTCATTCCCCGGATCACCGTTCGCGACGTTGCCACCCAGAGTCCCTAGATAGCGGACTTGCGGGTCAGCGATTTGGAGCGAAGTCTCGCGAAGCAGCGGAATTTTGTCGGCGAGGTGATTGGATGCGATTAGCTCGTACTGCGTGGTCATGGCGCCGATGACGATGTCGTTGCTGTCAGCTCGCACGCCTTTGAGTTCGCCGATGCCGGCGAGATCGACCAGGTTGCCCGGCGAGGCGAGGCGTAGCTTCATCATCGGGATGAGGCTGTGGCCGCCGGCGAGCGCACGGCCATTCTCGCCGAGTTCGGTCAGCAGCGCGACGGCTTCTTGGACGGACTTAGGACGATGATAGGTGAAGGCTGCAGTTATCACGGGCAGTACTCCCCCGCATGTGCCGCGTTCGCAGTTATGTCGCGATGTTACGGCTCAGCGGTATGGAATGCTGCACCAATACGGTCGACAATGCCATAGGCACTTCGGCTCGCCGTGCCGTGTCAACGAGGGGAAACTCTATATCGCGCTTGGCATAGCGGCTGGTGTCCGCTTTGGATCAAAAGAAGATATGACGCTCTGAAATCGCGATGTCCGCTTCACCTCCGAAAGCGGACATCCCCGCGGGCGATCGCCATGTACACTTTGTGCCAATTTGAGATTCATGCACTGCAACAAACGACGTCAGCCACTGTCGGATGTGGCGGCTCCATCGTTTTGTACGAGAAGTGGCAAAGCGCCTACTCGCACGCCTTAGCGGCCGCCTCAATACCGGCCTGCATATAGTGGCGCCAGAGCGGAGCAAGCCCTAGGCGGACGAGCAAATAGCAACCACGACGTGGCTTGAACTCGTACGTCCAGCGGATGACCGTCCCCTCGCCGTCGGGTGTGAACGTCCACTCGCCGCGCACGCCTTCGACTAGCTTTCCCAGGATGTTGGTGAAGCCCGTCACCTCATAGGCAAAGCTATGATCGACCGTGTATTCGGTCAAAGTCTCGTTCGCTGTAGTTCCATCGGAAAGAACTGGATTCCGCGAGGCACCGACATGATCCCATGCGCCAGTCTGGTTTTTCACCCCTTGCACAGCTGGAAACGGTCCCCAGCCCTTAAACACCAGTGATAAATCGATTGGGACATTGACCTCGAACGCGTGCTCCGGGGAAGCTGCGGTCCTCGTTTGCAGGGTCACTGCCAACGTCTTGTCCCTACTCGTGATGAGAGTCACGGTTTTCTCCTCTCGACGAAACTCAGTTTCAGTCGCTGGCGGCCAGAACACCAAACGCCGCGTGACTGCCAATTCACCGGTCAGAAGATGTATTTTTATTTGCCCTGCAATGATCGAACGCACGCTTCGAGCGGTTGACATCTATCGCGCCGGCGAGACCATGGTGACATGCTCGCGCTGTCCGATTCGCAGCTTCGCGCCATCTGGGCCGCCGTCGATGGCTTACCGGCAGAGAAGCGCGGCATCTTTCTCGGGCGCCTCGTCGCGCAACTGCAGCTCCGTGGCTCCCATTTCACCACCGCCGACCTCGAAGACGTGGTGCAATTGACCCTGACCGGCTTGATCCAGCAGTCGGCTGCTTAAGAGCAGTGAACTTATTTGGCTTGCTGAATGCCAGCTCAGCATTTTCGCGGCACCGTGACGTCCGCTTAGGGTCAAACGCAGACATTTCGTAACGGCGGGCCCATGTCTGCTTTACCGCCAACGCGGACATTCGACAGCGCGATTGTGATGTCCGCTAAGTACCAGAAGCGGACATCGCGCCTCGTGTCGATGGGCGTGCTTTCTCACGGGTGTCGAGCCATGAACTATACTTTGGTCTAGGGTCGCATCGAAACAAAACTTTGTCCTAAAATCACAAGTTTTCATCGACTCGACTGATTAAATCCCGCGTCGGGTTCGGTACATCGCGGCTCAGGGACCGCCTTGTCCATGCGCTATCAAAGCTCCAACAAATCCGCGCCAAAGCCGCCGCTATGCCCAAGCTGTGCGCAAATTATGCGGCTCGATCGAATAACGTCCCAATGTGACGACTTGCCCGATCTTTGTGTTTTTGAATGCCGAACCTGCGGCGTGTGGCACATCGAGCAAGCGAGCTTGGCTGATTTGGCAATGGTTTCGCGTCGCGATCTTACTGTGCCCGTGAGCCGATAGCTCCAGCGCGAATACGTCGCGTCAACCGCTAAGGGCCTTGCGTCCTATACTTTGGTCTAGGCGCATTTTACCAATCGTCGTATGTGTTTTTGTGCCTCGCTTTGCTTTAATCGCTCGTGGAAAGGTCCTGTGTGAGGATGAGGGATCGTTCCGATCCTCAAAAACTAAGGCCGCCAGGGCGGCCTTTTTTATTGGGGGTGAACCTGTGTCGCTTGCGCCAGATTCAGCAGATTAGCCCAATTGCATGAACCCCCAAATTGCTATCAGGGCAGAAACTACAAGAGCCGCCCATGACAAATTCATGGATACACTGTGTGGCCCAATCTGTACCGTCCACCGGTTAACTATTCTCACGACATGCCCGACCGCCACTAGCATAAAAATCAGGGCCGAAACTACCACATAAGATTTCGACATCGTTGTATCCCGTTAAGAGCCTAGCGATGCGGCCCGACCTTGATACGGATTAAGGTTGCAATCTAGTCAATACTCGATTGGGGAATCGGCGGGGAGGCGAAAGCGCTCCTGTGTAAATTTATTTATCAAAGCCGAGCACGTTCTTGACAGCATCCATGACGGTCGTTTCGCGGTGTTGGAAGCAATACGAGTTAACCTTCTCCTCATCCTTTTTGATCGTTTGGAGTTCGACGATCGTGTTGTTGCGCTTGCCATTGTAGTATCCGCTAAGCCACAACACGACGTCACGCGAGGGCGACGCTAGTTTCTCCATCAAAAACTCTTCGCACGTTATTTTAGAAACGTCCAGCGTCTCTTGTGCTTGCATCGTCTGGATCTGCGCAAACAGGAATAAAGCGCTGGTGACAAGCAGCCGAAGTTTCACGGTCACCTCCATAGGCTTGCGGACTTGGCAGACAGTCGCACTAGGGCGTTAGATGCCCCGCGCATGCTCCCCCATAGCACGTTGCAGCGTTGGCATGACACCCCGATGTCCGCTTTGGGTCAAAACCAGACACGCCGCTCTGAAAACGCGACTGTCTGCTTTACCCAGGACAGCCGACATTCACCAGCGTGTCTTTGATGTCCACTGAGTACCAAAGCAGACATGGCAACGCCTAGGTCTAGCCTCGCCATCAAAGGCGGCTTGATGATACACTTGGTAGTTTAGCTGTCGGGTGATTACGGCGGACGCCCATCGCTCGAAACGCCGTGCCTAAGCAAAGGCGCTAGTCATGTCATTCGATTTCTCCTCACTTTTTTGGGTCTTTATCGTAATCATGGTGCTGCAGCCTTTATTCACAGCACGATGGTACGTGGTACGACGCGCGCAGGCGATTCGTGCAATTGAAAAACTACACGGGGCGCGTGTTATCACGATGATCCACCGTCAGGAGAAGCGCAGCCTTTTTGGCTTTGCCGTTTCCCGGCACATCGATCTGGAAGATGCCCAGACAATCATTGCAGCAATCAAAGATACGCCGGAGGATATGCCGATCGATTTTGTGATCCATACGCCCGGCGGCCTTGTGTTGGCAGCGATGCAGATTGCTCGTGCACTGGAAGCCCATAAGGCCAAAGTAACCGTCTATGTTCCGGTCTATGCCATGTCGGGCGGAACTCTGCTTGCACTCGCTGCTAATGAGATCGTGCTGGGCGAGTTCTCGGTGCTCGGTCCAATTGATCCTCAAATTGTTGGATTGCCGGCTGCCAGCATAGTCAAAGCTCGCGACTCAAAGCCGGTGGAGAGCGTCTTCGACCTCACGCTGGTTCTTGCCGATGTGGCGGAAAAGGCTCTGGTCCAGGTCAAGCAAGGGGCAGTAGAGCTGTTGACACCACGGATGGAGCGGTCCGCAGCGGATGCTCTCGCGGCAAAGCTTGCGGGCGGACATTGGACGCATGACTACGCGCTTACCGCCAGTGAGGCGCATGCCCTGGGTCTCCCCGTCAAAATAGGTATGCCGGCTGAGATAATGACTCTAATGACTCTCTATCCGCAGCCTATTCAACAATCTGGAGTCGAGTATCTGCCAATCGACATGCCGCGTCAGCGGCGAGTCTGATGGCGATTTGAATGTCTGCTTTGTGGCAGAAGCAAACGTTGTGACTACCGAGTTCTCCTTCACTTTTTCTGAACCCTATAAGCATCATCGAAGCCGCGCGCTGATCCGGAATGCCGATAGATACCGCCCGGCGAAGCGCGCTACGCCGCTATTACACCTTTGGGGAAGAACCCACCGTGACCGCTTATACGCGGCCCCCGACCAATTCTTCGGGTTGTGGTCAGCCCAACGGCTTCCCGCCGCCATGGTCAATCGAGGATAATGTTCAACTGATTCATCGTGAAGGATGACAGAGCATTCAATGCGCCCACGGTTCCTCGACAAGGACGAATTTGCCCAAGTCGTTCGTAATACACCGCTAATTTCGATCGACCTGATAATTCACGATCCAGATCAGTACGTGCTTGTCGGGCTCAGAACTAACGAGCCTGCCAAAGGCAAATGGTTCGTGCCCGGCGGTGTCGTCAGAAAGTACGAACGATTGGCGGATGCGTTCGCTAGGATTGTCGAAGCTGAGATTGGGCTTGAGGCATCAATTGGTGACGCAAAATTCCTAGGCGTCTATGAGCACCTGTACGACAGTAACGTCTTCGGGGAGGAAGAGTTTGGCACGCACTACGTCGTGCTGGCGCACCAACTTAACCTAGATCACCGGCCGCCGATCGTGGGCGATCAGCAGCACGGCCGCTTTCGTTGGATAAGGCCGAGAGAGCTGATTTCATCATCCGACGTTCACCAGAACACTCGGGCATATTTTATTAAGGGGCAGTCACCATCGATCAGCCCGACCCGGTGATCGGCGGCCAAGCTTAATAAGGCACATGCTGTAGTCGCTTAATAAGAACGGCGCCTCGGGTACCTAGTCAATGGAGACGGTCCCTGCGAGGACGGGTACGGACTAGGTGAACAAGTGTTGCTCCCGAGACGGTCGGCCAAGCATTGTTCGAATGTTGCGTACCGGCAGTGCGGTTCACCGTCGCCATCGCCATTAATATACATACACCAAGCACCATTTTGCGCCTCAGCGGGTTTTTCGATGCAGACGACAGCTGCAAAAACTCCCAGGATGAACAGCAAAAGCCTCATGGCTAACTCCTACTCGCCTCGCTGAAAACCCCAGTAGGCCATATTTTATTTCCAGCACTGCGCGGCGCACGGCGGATTACAGTGAATATTGCCAAGCCGCCGGGGTCATTGCCCAAGACTTGAAAGCGTATCGTTGAGCGACCGGACGATCCACGCGGTTTTTGTCAGGAGTACCGCCAAAAAACTGCGCGAGACTACTTTCGGCAGCTGCCATCGAATGCATGGCAGTAATATCCAGCGTGACAGTAGTGCCAAACGCGCGAATTCCTAGCGTGGCACTCACAGGTCTTCACGGTTACAAGGCCCTCGCCGCATTGGGCAAAACGCTTGAACTTGACGGCAGCAAGTGCGCTCTGCGCAAGCAGGAAGGTGGACGCGCACGCAAGAGCGATGCACCAATTTTTCATACATTCCTCGTGCCTCAATGAGGCATATTGTACACAGCGGTGATTTTCGGAGTCGACGAATTTTTGGCACGTCGTTGCTGCTCCCTAAACGTCAGTCGGCAGCGAAGTTGCTGAGCAAGGATGAAGCAAGCCGGTTCGCCGTGACGTCGCCAAGCTGCCGGAGCTTCTTCAAGGTGCTAAACTTACGACCTCGGTCTAAGGAGGAATTTTGTGATGCAAACGACGACGAAAATGATCTTAGCGATTTCCTGTATCGGCGCAGTCGCGGTTGAAACGCTCACGCCTGTTTATGCTCAACATCGCCATCGGACATGGAATGGGTGCCCGCGAGGTTGGACAGTACAGGGTGGGAACTGCGCGCCCTACAGATAGGGTGGTGGCTCGTACACCTTGGGTGGTGGCTGGAACACCTGGAATGGATGCCCACCCGGTTACACGGTACAGGGCGGAAACTGCGCACCCTACCGATGGGGAAGGTGAAGCAGGCGGCGAAACAGTGCGGCTCGCAACGCGCGACGAAACGTAGCAGATCGCGGTCAATATCGATCAGCTGGGATTTCGTCACTCAGGGGACACGAGCAAGAAGTCTTGCGAAATAGGTGAACGTTGCGCACGCGTGGCGATGGTTAGCGGATTGAAAGTCGAGCCAGCCAGTGCACCCGAGCTCAATGTTCTAATGCAAAGCCATGCGTCGATGCCAATCAGAACAAATACAGCGACAGCAGCGGCGAACAAAACGATCTTGCGCATGTGACTGCCTCTGCATTCAAGTAACCCTTCTACCTGGCAGGATGCAGGCTAGCTCGATTCGCAGCGCTGGCATGTAACCTCTGTCACAGTGCAAATATGCGCGTGTGCTGTTCGCTTGGCCGGATGAGCCGGAATAGTGCAGAAATCTTTCCAACAAGGTGTTTTATCATAAGCACCGCGAGCATGGCGGAACAACTGCAGTGTTCATCCCTTTTGGGTTAGCTGGAAACCAAACAACACGATTATTAGCCCGATTAATTGAAGGACAGTTGGCACCTCTCCAAGAGCCAACCATCCGATGAGCAATACAAATGGAGGCACCAGTGAAAAAAATATGGCCGCACGTCCAGCTCCAATGACTGCAATCGATTTGACAAACAAATATAAAGCTGCCGGTCCTGCCAAGACGCCCTGCAATATTGTTTGAAGAAGATTTTCGCGCCAACCTAGAGAGAGCATGTGCGCAAAGTCGCCAGTGATCCAATAGATTGGAATCCCAAATAGTGACAGCACGCCAATTGCCGCCGCTGCGGGTAGCGGCTCAATCCGCCACAGCCGGAGCAGCGTGCTGAAGTAAGCAGACATAAATCCCGCCAGTACTAGGAGCAGATCTCCGGCCACACTCTGTTTGCCGAGCATTGCCGCTCCTTCACCGCCGATTACTATGAGACCAGCAGTGATAATCAGCGCGCCGAGTAGCCGGGAGGTTATAAGCTTTTCTCGCAATACCAGCGTGGCGAGAAGCACGCCCCCCAGTGCTCCGCACGACGGTTGAATCACCCCGCCCTGTCCTAAAGGTACAAACAGAAAACCCGCATAGCCGATGATTGCGAAGACAGGTCCGCCGAGTATCGTGAGTAAAATGGCGCGGCCCCACCCGACACCAATCAGATCGCCAATGCCAAGTCGTATCACGACCGGCAGCAGTACAAGTCCGGACCAAAGGTACCGATGAACGGTGAGCTCCGCTGGGGAAAAACCCGCGTTAAGTCCGTGCCGAATCCCGACAAATCCGGTGGCCCAAAATACGGATGCCACGATGCCGCAAATTACGCCAATAGCAGTTGGGTTTGACTGGCTCTTCGACTCCAAGCACCCTCCGATTCCCACGACGCTCACTCGCTCAAATCACACGGGGACGCTCGTGCCGCTGGACAAATGTTGCGAAGCAACCTTTTGGGCAGCCACGCTTCGGGTTTTCTAGATCGAACGGTTGATGCCGCCATCGATGACGATCGTCTGACCCGTGAGATAGCCGGCTTGCGACGAGCAGAGATAGGCGCAGAGATCGCCGATTTCGCTCGGCTTTCCCATTCGTTGCACCGGGATCGTTTGGGAGAAGAGCTTGAATTGTTCGTCGAGTGTAATTCCTGAGCTTTTCGCTCGAGCGGAAAGTATCTCGACAAGGCGATCGGTCATTATCGGACCAGGCGCGATATTGTTGACTGTAATGCCGTGCGACGCGAGATCAGACGCAATGGTTTTTGCCATGACCGTGACGCCGGCGCGAACAGAATCCGAGACAACAAGATCGGTCAGGGGTTCCTTGACGCCGTACCCAGTCAGGTTAACGATTCGGCCGCGGCCGGAGGCCTTCAAAGCCGGTAATGCTTCACGGATGAGACGAACGGCGCTCATTAAATTGAGCTTATAGGCGGTATCCCAGTCTTCATCGTCAGCCTTTTCGAAGGGAGCGGTTGGTGGACCGCCGGCATTAGTGACGAGGCAATCCAAGCCACCCAACGCGGTAACAGCCTCGGCCATAACGCGCTTCACCTCTGCAGGAATGGAAACGTCGGCGGTGGAATAACCGGCTGCATCGCATTCGGACGCAGCCCGCTTGAGCGCTTCCTTATTGCGAGCACAAATGAAGACGCGGGCACCTTCGTTGGCCAGTGCTTTGGCGCAAGCCTTCCCAAGTCCCTTGCTGGCGCCGGCAATGAAGGCCTTGCAGTCTTTCAAACCAAGATTCATCGGGCGGCCTTTCGAGGAAGAGAGCACAAGACGAAAAATTTAGTCGGACCGAGGACTGTGCCTAGCGGTTGCCAAATAGGCGTGCTCCAGTCGCAGCGGCAAATCAGCCTCACCAGCTCTGGCTTCCAGAACAATCGATCCACGCGCGAGCGCATAAACGCGATCGGCAAGAGCCAGTGCCTTCTCGATTAATTGCTCTACTAAGAGCACTGCTGTTCCAGACTCGCGCAGCCGCCTCACCACCACAAGCACTCGATCCACCAATACTGGCGACAAGCCGGCGGAGGGTTCATCCAGCATTAATAGTTGTGGTCGCCGGACCAAACCCTGTGCCACCGCCAGAATCTGCTGCTGACCACCGGAGAGCGAGGCGGCGCGTTCGCGACGCTTTGCGGCTAGCTCGGGAAAAAGCTCGAGCACTTCCTCAACGCGAGCGGTGCGCTCGCCGCGCGGCAGGTCGTAGCCCGCTAACAGCAAATTGTCGAGCACTACGAGTTGCGTGAACACGCGATGTCCTTCTATGACATGTGCGAGCCCTGCTTTGACCACAGCGCGTGGATTTGCACCTGTGAGATCGCGACCAGCGAAGCGCACGTTTCCCGACCAGGGCAGTAGGCCCGACAGTGCGCGTAATAAGGTCGTTTTGCCTGCCCCGTTGGGTCCAAGCAGCGCCACTATTTCACCCGCGCCCACCGTGAGGTCGACTCCGTGCAGTACTCGGATCTTGCCGTAACCTGCGGAAAGAGCGGAGGTTTGGAGTAGTGACTCAACCGCCAAGGTAGGCATTGACGACCTCCCGATGCGATCGGATTTCGGCTGGCGTCCCAGCCGCCAGCAACCTGCCCAGATTGAGCACGGTGACGTGATGGCATATGTCGAAGATCAGATCGGGATGATGCTCAACTACGAGCACGCCCGTCCCGGCGCGGGCGATTGCCAAGAGCAATGCACCAAGCCGCTCGATCTCCTCTGCTGAAAGGCCGGCCGCCGGCTCGTCAAGCAGTAGGAAACCAGGGCGCAGCATCAATGCGCGAGCGATTTCAGTGAAACGCAATTCACTGTGTTGCAAACGGTCGGCCCGCACCAGCGCGAGGCGTTCCAATCCTACAACCGCCAAGGCTAGCATGGCCGTAGCGCGCAACATGGCTTCATCGCGTCGATAGCGCGGCAGCGCTAGCAATGATTCGATGAACGTGCCTTTGCCATCGATAGTCCCGCCGATCATGACATTCTCAACCACCGACGCGGAACCGACAATGCGCGGCGTTTGGAACGTTCGCGCAATTCGCAGATGCGCCCGCCGATGACGCGCGAGTACCGGCAGGGCAGTGCCATTGTGCCTTACTATGCCGTGCTGCTGCACGTAATAACCGGAAATGACGTTGAGGATAGTCGTCTTGCCGCTGCCGTTTGGCCCAATCAAACCGTGGACTTGACCTGCCCGGATCTCGAGATCGAGACCGTCGATTGCCTTTACCCCGCCAAAGCTCAGCGCTACCTGTTCAAGGGTCAGGGCGCCGGCGTCGCGCGGCACGTCGAGCAGTTGCTTGAGGAGATCCGGTCGCGGGATGATGGTGCGGCCGCTGGCGAGAGGTCGGCGGTTCTTGAAATCCAGAAGCTCGGCAATTCCGCCCGGGATCGCAAGCACGATAACGAGCAGTAATACCGCATAGAGAAACGTGGACCACGCGACTAGCGGTGCGGCCAATTCCGGCAGCACGGTCAAAAGAATCGTGCCCAGCACCGGTCCAAGAATGGAACCGCGTCCACCAATGAGAATGGCAATGAAAAACAGTACTGAGAGGTCGAGCGTGAACGCGTCCGGCGTAATGTACGATTGCAACGAGGCGAACAGCCCCCCCGATACTGCCGCGACGGCACCGCTGAATAAAAATACTGGAACCAGCAATGCGGGTTTTGAGATGCCGCTCGCTTCCGCGGCAACCTCGGCGTCCCGGATTGCGGTGAGCGCGCGGCCAAATCGGCTAGCCGCCAGATTTACCGTCATCCAGGTGCAGATGGCCGCCAGGCCGAAACAGAAATAATAAAAGCCCCACTGGGAGGAGAATGGTTCCGGAAAGATCGGGCCGGGGACACCCACCCCACCGCCGGTGACGCTCTGCCAGGCTAGGGCCACTTGGGTTACGATGGTGGCAAAGCCAAGTGTCGTGATAGCGAAATAAAAGGTCCGCAGGCGTAGCGCCGGCAGGCCGATAATCAAGCCGAACATGGCGCCGACCACGGCCGCAATCGTCAAGGCGAGATAAGGTGGAAATTCTGGTGTGACGTTGCCAGCTGCGAGGACGCTGGTGGTGTAGGCCCCAAGCGTCAGCAGCGCTACCCAGCCGATTGCAATCTGGCCGGCGAACCCGACGACCAGATTAAGGCCGGACACCAACACCCAGTAGACGCAGGCGCGGGTCGCGATCACGCCCCAGTAACCGCCTCCAAACAACGGAAATCCGACGCCGATCAGGAGCAGCACCAAAAACGGCAACGCTGTAGCGAGCGTGCTCGTGGAGCCGAGCACTTTTGCACGGCTCTGACACAATTTTGTCGCCGCATCCATTAGACGCGGCGCTGAAGAGTGGCGCCCGCGAGACCCTCAGGGCGCACCAGCAAAACAATGATGAACACCGTAAATACCGCCACTGAGGCGAAAATGCCGCCGACGAGAAAATTCGCGGCCTGCTGGAACAGTCCCAGCAAAAGACCGGCAACAACGGTGCCGCGATTGTTGCCCATCCCGCCCAGCGCTACCGGAACGAAGCCATAGAAAGTGAGAATCGGCGCATTGCCAAAGAAGGCAAGCAGCATCTCTCCGCCGGCAAAGCCTGCCAGCGTGCCGATCATGCCGGCAAGCGCGAAACTCGCCATGCGCAAACCGCGTTCCGGTAATCCAAGCGCACGCGCTGCGTAATTATCCTCCGAGATTGCCAGGAAGGCGCGGCCAATAAGCGAATAACGATAGAGCAATTCCAAACCGACGATCACGGCCACGCAGGCCAGCATCGGCAACCAGAACTGTTGATCGAAGCCGCCGCGCGCAATGTTGAAGAGGCGAGGAAACGGCCGCGCCTCTGTGCCCCACTCGATCGCGGTGAACTGCTGGACAATGAGCGCCAGCGCGAGCGTGGAGAGCACGTAGAGATGCTGGTCCAAGCTCTTGAGAACCGGCCGCACCGCAACGATTTCGGTGATGATGCCGAAAACCGCGCCCGCGATAAGCACGATGAGAAGACCCACCGCCACAGGCATACCCATATGAGCGATGAACAGTGAGCCCAGTACTCCGCCCAGCATCCCGAGCGTGCCGGCGGTAAAGCTGAACACGCGCGAGGCAGAGAACATCACGTTATAAGTGATACCGATCAGTGCGTAGATGCAGCCGATCGCTACCCCGGTTGAAACGATCGATTCGACCATTGGCTCAAGAGCTGTAGCCGGGGGCCAAGTTGAACGCGCCGTCTTTAAGGGAATTAGCCTCGACCATCACCACTTCCTCGTCCGGATAGCCGTTGTGCTGATCGGGGCTAAAAGTAATGTCACCGTAGACACCGGGGAATTCTTTGAGCTTGTTGAGGTAGTTGACGATTTCTTTGGGCTCGGTGCCGACCGCCTTCATAGCTTCGGCGATCATGTGCGGACTGTCATAGCCGAGTGCAATCCACCACAGGAGCGTGTCGCCCATGTCGATCTTGGCGCTCTTCAGACGGTCTACGAAGGCGGCGGTCCGTTCCGGAAGCTTGCCGCCAGCGCCATAACAGACATTGCGGAAATTATTCGGATAGACCCTCGCCCAGTATTCAGGCTTCTCCAGCAGCACCTTGGTCTGACCCGAACCGAGCGTGGTCTGGCCGACGATCGGCACATCCCAACCCATATTGCCGCGCGTATTGATGATGCGAGAGAGGAAGCCGGCATTGACGCTCCACGGCATGATCGCTTCCGCTCCTGCCGATTGCATACGCAGAAGCTCGGGTTTTAGGTCCGGATTGGCGGCGTCAACGTTGCCCTGATAGACGACTTCGGCGCCCCTGGCCTGAAGCATGGGCACATAGGCGTTGACCGACGCGGTACCATAGCCAGTGGTGTCGCTGATCACGGCGACTTTTTTTTGCTTAAGCACGTCCACCACATAGCGATTCGCGGCCCCGCCGATCTGTTGGTTGGTGGGCGCGTTACGGAAGCACATCGGATATTTCTGCGGGTCCGTCAGGGTATCAACCCAGCAAGGATGGACCTGAGGTGTGTTGGTACGCGCGAGCAGGGGCACCACCGCGAGCGACTCGCCGGAATTGACCGGTCCGAACACGACGCTCACATTCTGACCATGTGACAGCTCCGCCGCTCCGTTGACGGCCTTTGTCGGGTCGCTTTGGGTATCGCGGGTAATCAATTCGATCTGTCGTCCGTTTACGCCGCCAGCGGCATTGATCTCCTGCACCGCCAATTGGATTCCGCGATTGATGCCGATACCCGTCGAGGACGACGGGCCGGTGAGTGCCGGCAGGTAACCGACGCGGATAGGCTCATTGACGGCGATCGCAGGCTTGGCAAGGCTGCCAACCGCGATGGCGGCGCCGGCCGATCCAAGCGCTTGACGACGAGTGATCGACATTTTGATTCCTCCCTTAGCTTTGCTTTGGCCCACTCCCAGCATGTTCTCTCGGAATTTTACCACGTACTATATCCTCGACCCGATGGTCCGCAAAGCGGTGCCGCGAGTCGTGCATGGAATCGTTGATTGGCGATTGAACGATCGGCAGATGGCTCGGGCTCTTGCCGCGAGGGTGGGATTTCTCCCAACATTTTCTCCCGCATGTCCGGCCTGATCAGCGGTGAAATTCGCATACAATCTTAAGCTCTCGAGCAAGGCGAGCTTTTGACAGGAGCCAGAGTGATGGAACTCGGACTTGCCAACAAAACGGCGCTCGTAACTGGCGGGAGCAAAGGGATTGGCCTCGAGACGGCACGCGCGCTCGCGCGAGAAGGTGTGAAAGTCCTTATCTGCGCGCGCCGAGAGGCAGCGCTCGCCGACGCCGCGCGCGATATTATGCGAACCACTCAGGCGAAGATCGAGACGCACCCGCTGGACGTGACCAAGGTTGAACAGATCGAAACGATTCCGCGGATCATCGCCGACAAACTGGGCCGCATCGACATTCTCATCAATAATGCTGGCACAGGTACGTACAAAGCCTTTCTTGAAGTGACCGATGAGGAACTCGTCGAAGGCATGGCGATCAACTTCTTTGCACAATTTCGTATCTGTCAGCGCGTGGTGCCGATGATGATCGCTCACGGCGGAGGTCGGATCGTCAATGTGAGCGGCCAGACCGGGATTATGACGCTGAACCCGCCATTCCTTTCCTCCTGCACCGGTCCGGCAAAATCGGCTGAGATCCGGTTCTCAAAAGTGCTCGCCAACGAGCTTGCACCACACAACATTCGCGTCAATTGTGTGATACCGGGCTTCATCAATACGCCGGAGCGCTTTGCCAAATGGGAACGAGAACTCGCCAAGCGCCGGCTCAGTCCGGAGGACGCCGCCCGCGAGCGGGCGCTTTGGTCGAGCAATCAGGGCATGCGCGATACGCGCTGGGGTAAGCCCGAGGAGATCGCCAATCTCATTGTCTTTGCTGTCTCGGACGCCGCCAGTTACATCAACGGCGCAGAACTCGTCGCTGACAATGCAATGGACAAGTCCTGAAAAACAATCAGCGTGAGCGCAGGCGAGGACGATAGGTACGTTCTCAATCAACGACATTCGACATTTTCGTTCAAGCCTTTGACACTCAAAGCCCCCGCTTTGCGTCTTCGATGATCATGTCTGCACCCTTCTCGCCGATCATGATTGTGGCTGCGTTGGTATTTCCGGAGACGACCGCAGGCATGATTGAGGCATCGATCACACGTAAACCGGTGAAGCCCCGGACGCGCAGGCGTTCATCGACCACGGCCTTTTGATCCTGGCCCATGCGGCAGGTGCCCACCGGATGATAAGTGGTGGAGCCGCGTCGGCGGATAAAGTCGAGCAATTCATCACCGTCGTCGCATCGCGGCCCCGGCTCGATCTCCTCTGCAATGTAGCGCGCCATGGCGGGCGCCTTAAAGATGCGGCGCATCGCTGCGACACCCGCCACAATCGTCTCGCAGTCTTTTTGTGTCGCTAGATAATTTGGATTGATTGCCGGAGCGTCCCGCGGATCGGCTGACGTAATTTGCACGTAGCCGCGGCTCTCCGGCCGCAGCAACACGCAATTCCCGGTCACTCCCGGGAATGGATGCAGCTCGCCGCCGATGGTCTGGGCGGAGAACAGCGAAATCGAGCATTGCGAGTCGGGCGTCGCGGAGGTGGGATGCGCACGCAGAAAACATCCTGCCGAGACCGCGGGGATCGCGAGATAACCGCGGCGCGTGACTACGTAGTGCAAGCCGTGGGTGAGCTTGCCGGTCCAGCTACGTACCGCGTCGTTAAGTGTGATCGGCTCCTTGCAACGCAATATGATGCGGCCTGAAATATGGTCGTTGAGATCGTCACCGACGCCCGCGGCATCAGCGACGACGGTGATCCCGTGAGATTGAAGAAGCGAGGCCGGGCCAACCCCGGAAAGCTGCAGTAGCTGCGGCGAATTGAATGCACCGCCGGCGACAATCACTTCGGCGTTGGCGCTGGCGCGGCGTTTTTCGTGGCCGGCAAAATACTCTATGCCGGTCGCACGTCGACCTTCGAAGACAATACGCGTGGCGAGCGCTTCCGAAACCACTTTGAGATTGGCGCGGCGGCTCGCCGGCTTGAGATAGGCGGCTGCGGTCGAGGAGCGTAGGCCGTTGCGCATGGTGGTCTGGTAATACCCTGCGCCTTCTTGAAGCGAAGCGTTGAAATCATCATTGCGGGGATACCCGCATTGAACTGCCGCCTCGACAAACGCTTCGGCGAGAGGATGGCGGTCGCACAAGTCGGAAACAGCGAGCGGCCCGCCGACTCCGTGGAATTGATCCGCGCCACGCTCGTTGTCTTCTGCTTTTCGAAAATAGGGTAGTACTTCCTCAAAGCTCCAACCGGTATTCCCGAGTTGCCGCCAAACGTTGAAGTCTTCCGCTTGTCCACGAATATAGACCAGTCCATTGATCGAACTGGATCCACCGAGAACCCTGCCACGCGGGGCGATAACCTTGCGATTGTGACATCCCGGTTGCGGCTCGGTCTCGTAGCACCAATTGAATCGGCGATTGTTGAACAGCCTACCGAAGCCGAGTGGAATGTGCAGCCACGGGTGCCGGTTCTTTGGGCCCGCCTCTAAGAGCAGCACGCGATGCCGACCCGACGCAGTGAGCCGATTGGCCAGAACGCACCCCGCACTGCCAGCTCCCACGATAATATAGTCAAACGTCTCTGAATTCTGCACGCGCTTTCCCCATTCAACCTGGCGCTTAATTAATACAGGAAAGCGCGCCGCCATCGACCGGTAACGCGACGCCAGTAATGAAATTCGCCTCATCGGACGCCAAAAACAAAGCGGCGTTGGCGACGTCCCAGGCCGTCCCCATCTTGTGGCGCAGCGGCACGCGCGCATCGCGCGCAGCAGCAACTTCGGCGCGGCTTTTGCCGCTAACGCGAGCTCGTGTGTCAACTGCCATGGGAGTGTCCATCAATCCCGGCAGGATTACATTGGCGCGCACTCCATATTCCGCGTTCTGGACAGCGATCTGCTGAGTAAACGCAATCATTCCAGCTTTAGTCGCCTTGTAGGCAACATTCGGATATTGTTCCCAGGCGGCGACTGATGAAATTGTAGTGATGACGCCAGCACGCTGAGTGCGCATTAGCGGCAGGACATGCTTGCAAGCCATGATGGCTCCGCGCAGGTTGATGGTCGCGATGTGGTCGAAGGCGGCCTCGGTGATCTGGTCGAGCGGCGCGTCCCCACCTGCGATACTCACACCGACATTGTAGTGAAGAACGTCGATTCGCCCCCAACGCCTCTGTGCGGCCTCGATCATTGCCGCCAGTGTCGCCTCCTTGGTAACATCAGCCTCGAACGCAATGCATTCTCCGCCCGACTGTCGCGCCATCGCGCCCGTTTCCTCGGCGGAGGAAAGATTATTGTCGACTGCCATCACTTTGGCGCCTTCCTGAGCGAAGCGCAAAACCGTAGCGCGGCCGTTCCCCAATCCCTCGCCCGGCGATTGACCAGCACCTACGACGATGGCGATCTTATTCTTGAGGCGCATGTTGACCTCGGCCAGAAGCGGTTAGCGGTCAGCAGACATTACGGGTGCAAGCGCAAATGGAAAAGCCCTGTTTGGTATCACGCGATACCCACACGCCTGAAACCAACCGGCACAGCGGAAGTCATCATGGAGAACGCCAGATGGTATTGAGCACAACGAACGCGATTGGCTGGAAGGCAAAGGATTTCGCCCTCGGCGGCGTCGATGGCAAAACCTATTCGCTTAGCGATGTCCGCGGGCCGAAAGGCACGTTGGTGGTGTTCATCTGCAATCACTGCCCATACGTGAAAGCGTCCATCAACCGTATTGTGGCAGAGGCGAACGAGCTTCGTCTGATCGGCATCGGGACAATCGCCATCATGCCAAACGATACCGAGAGCTATCCCGAGGACTCCTTCGACAACATGAAGGCGTTTGCGACGCGGCACGGCTTCACCTTTCCCTACGTCATTGATACGAGCCAGGCAGTAGCGCGCGCTTATGATGCTCAATGCACTCCGGATTTCTTCGGCTTCAACGCGCAAAACGAGCTGCAATACCGCGGTCGACTCGATGCCTCGCGGATGACAACCATCGCGAACGCACGCCGCGACCTATACGAAGCCATGAAGCAGATTGCCGAAACGGGCCATGGACCGAAAGAGCAGTTCCCATCTATGGGCTGTTCGATCAAATGGAAGCAATGAGATGGCTCTTCCGGCGCGTTATCGAGAAGTCAATCACGGCTATGTTTTGCTAGGATTGAAACACTAATCTGACAATCAGTCTGGCGTTAGTTCTTGGCAGACATTGACGATTCTTCAGCGAAACGCGTCTGCACACACTTTGCGCATCAGAGACGTCCGCTGTTGTACATAAGTCTGACATCTCACGACTTCCGCTTAGCGCCAAAAGCTTGACGGCCCATTCGATCAGTTCTTCAGCGGCGCTAGCGACGACAGGATGATGCTCACAGTAAGGGCTTGCGCCGGCTCTGGGGGGTCGTCTGAACAGAGTGGTTCTTTTCAGTCTCAATAATGGATCAAACCGGTAAGACCCGGGGTATCTGCGTAGGGTCGAGAATAATGACCCGGCCAGTAAAGATGATGATGGTAGTGACGGTGATGCTCCGCCCTCGCTGTAGCGCCAGTTCCGATGATTGTTGAGCAAAGGAAAATACCCATGACCATAATTTTTATTGTCGTTTGCACGGCACGCTCCTTCGAAGGTTCTTTCTCGCCATCGCGTAAACGCTTCATTCCTGCGAAGTTTGCCACCCAAGGGTCTTAATGGTTATTCCGTCCAGGTTCAGAGTGAACTTGCGATTCAAGTTCACTCCCTGGATTTCTAGAACTACGCCTTTAGGATTTTCGAGCCGCGCCGTTTTTGCATGCCCGACTATTGAGACCTCAGCATCGGCACCAGAGTAAGTGCCGATAATGTCCGCCGCGCTGTTCAAGTTTAACGCCGTGCCAGTCAGTTCAATTTTTGTGATCCGAATTCCACTGACTTTTACGCCGGTAATGTTCAGCCCATACTTCTGGGCCTCATAGAATAAATTTCCACTGCCATATCCAGCCTTATCGAGAGTGATGTGAATACGGCCAGTCTCAGCATAAGTAGGCCAAGATGTAGCGGTGAGCAAAAGTGCCAGTACAATCACTACGGCACATTTTGCTTTCCCAGGGGGACCGCAATGTTGAAGGGTCTCTTGAAAGTAGAATTATTTGTCGGACGGTGGAGACGGCTGGCTGTCAGCTTGGAGGTTCCAGTACTCGAACCGTTGTATCGGTCTGCCATAACTCCTCCTGTTCTATGATTACGCGGTTGCCGCGCCAGAAGAGCTCAGACCAGCCGATATCGCGAGGCGATTAAAGTCAAACCCCGATGTCGGTCGATCCCTCGATGCTCTGGCATGGGATAGACTGATCCGACATCGCGAGGTTGGCCTACAAAAGTGGCATCCTCGCCAGAGGGGCCCGGATTCGATTTTTGTGAGTCCTCTTCTAATTGCGAACAGGCGCCAAATTAAGACAACTCCCGACCCAGTTCTGCGGCGCAGTGTCGCGCAAAAGATCCAAACAAGCGATTGAAATCATTCAATGGCGCAGCACATCCCAGGCGCAAAACTGATCGAGCTTTCTGGGGAAGACATTCGCCATGGATTGGTGATCGTGACGCACTCCTTGATGAAGTGGAGCAATTCTTGACGGGCAGACGCCACTCGCAAGAGTCAGAACGGGTGTTGGCCACTGTGTTATTTGTTGACATTGTCGGTTCAACCAAGCGAGCGGTCGCGATTGGCGACAGGCCATGGCGCGAGACACTTGAAACGTTCTACTCAACGGTTCGCGAAGTGCTGCAGCGGTACCGCGGACGTGAGATAAATACTGCAGGCGATGGCTTCCTTGCTGCATTCGACGGACCAGCGCGAGCAATCCGCTGTGCGAGCGCAATCCGCAAGTCCGTTCAAAACACACATGCGCTCACGCTTAAGGGATGTCCGCTTTGAACAAAAATCAAGCATCGATCGGCGCGCTTCTGATGTCCGCTAAGTGCCAACAGCAGACATTCAGCCTTTCCTTGGATATAATTGATAGCGTGCCTGAGACGGTGCGCAAGCTCGCGGGGCGCCACCATGAAACTTCCCCGCCGGAAATTCTTGCACCTGGCGGCGGGTGCCGCTTCACTATCCGCAATATCAAGTATCGCGGCCGGTCAAACGTTGGATTTACCGCCGGCAGTCCGACCGACATTCTCGCAAGGCTGATCGGCCAGTGGCTTTCCGAACGACTGGGGCAGCCATTTGTCGTTGAAGACCGGCCGGGTGCCGCCACTAACATCGCGACGGAGGAAGTCGCCCACGCGCCCCCTGACGGTTACACGCTTCTCGCGGCCGTCTCGACCAATACAATCAACCCGGCTCGCGACATTGCGATGGTCGCGGGGCTTACTCGTTCGGCAGAAGTGCTTGAGGTAAACCCCGCACTCCCGGTCACGTCTGTTTCCGAGCTGATTGCTTATGTAAGGACCAATCCGGGCAAACTCAGCCTTGGGTCCTTTGGAACCGGTACGATCTCGCACGTCGCCGGCGTCATGTTCAAAAGAGAGGCTGGAATTGAAATGGTGCACGTGCCATATCGCGGCTCCGCGCCATTGGTGGTCGATCTGCTCGCAGGGCAAGTGCCAGTCGCCTTCGACAACGTCCAGTCATCCATCGGATACATCAAGGCTGGCAAACTGCGTGCGCTCGCCGTCACAAGTGCAACGCGCTTACCGTGGCTGCCGGACGTTCCAGCGCTCGGCAACTTCCTGCCAGGATATGAGGTCACCGGGTGGATCGGCGTCGCAGCAAAAGAGACAACAAGACGCGCCCGAGCGACCGCGATTGAATTCGATAAAGACGTTGCCAGCCAGTTCGATGAGTTCATGGTAAGCGCGGCCTAAAGGTGATCAATGACCCGATCACGCGGCGTGCAGGTTGTGGCGGGCGGCGCCATAACTTGCCTTTTCGTCGCCATTGGTAGTGCCACCGCGATTGACATCGAGCCTACCAGCGCGACGCTAACGCCGGAAGTACTCAAACAGATCGCCGAAGTGGAAAGCGAAATCGATCGTATCGAGGGGCAGGCGATCAATCGGCTCGCGACCCCGCCGGATAATCAAGTCCAGCAAATCGAGCTTCTCGGCAAAGCGATCCTGTACGACAAAGAGCTCTCGGTGAACCGCAACGAAGCCTGCACTTTTTGCCACATGCCCGAAACCGGTTTCACCGGGCCGGTCTCGGAACTTAATCGCACGACCGGCTCCTATCCTGGATCAGTGCGCACGCGCTACAGCGAACGTAAACCGCAAACGCATTCTTATGCGCCGCTGTCGCCGGTCCTGCATTACAATCCAGGCCAGGACGACCTAGTCGGCGGTAATTTCTGGGACATGCGCGCAACCGGACGGCGGCTCGGCAACCCGGCAGCCGAACAGGCAGAAGGACCTCCGACCAATCCTGTCGAGATGGGGCTGCCCGACATTGCCTGCGCGGTTTACCGCGCATCGCAGCGACCATATCGGGATCTCTTTCAAAACGTCTGGGGCGCACAGGCCTTTGTCATTGCCTGGCCGACAGACGTCGAGCAAGTCTGTTCCCGCCCGGGACCACCGCCGGCCAGTGATCCGAAGCCAGTTCATCTCAGTGACGCCGATCGCGGGCGGGCCGCCGCGACTTTTGATCAGATGGCGCAATCGATCGCCGGCTATGAAGCTTCGGCCGAGGTCACACCCTTCACCTCAAAATTCGATGCGGTGATGGCTGGTAAAGCGCAGTTCACCCCGGACGAACAGGCCGGATATGCGCTCTTCCGCGGCAAGGCGAATTGCAACTCATGCCATCGCGATGGCGGCCCGGGCGAGGATCCGCTGTTCACGGATTTTACCGCCAGCAATATCGGCACGCCTGCTAATCCACGGCTACCTTATTATGTCGAAGATAAGCCCGACGCGCTTAACTATACGGCCAACCCGGTGGGACGCTCATTCATCGACGGCGGCGTGGGTAGCTTTTTGGTGAAAGGCCATCCGCTCAGCGAACCGTCTGTCCCCGATGCGCGGTGGCTACCGCTCGCACCTAAGAATAACGGGCGATTCCAGGTGCCCACGCTGCGCAATGTCGATAAGCGTCCTTATCCCGCATTCGTCAAAGCCTATGGTCACAATGGCTACTTCAGGAGCCTCAAAGAGATTGTGCACTTCTACAATACGCGCGACGTACTACCGCGCTGCCAAGCCGGCGACCCCGGCGAAAGCGTAACATGCTGGCCAGCGCCGGAGTCGATCGCGAATATGAACACCAAGACCGTTGGCAATCTCGGTCTGACTGATGCGGAAGAAAATCAGCTTGTAAGCTTTATGCAGACGCTCAGTGACGGTTACATGAGCCGCGATTAGGCATCAGCGAGACTTCACTTGTTTATTTAGATCCAACTTCGACACGACAAGGCGCCATTAAAGATGGCGCCAGATAACGCTGTCGTCCATTACTGATTTGGGCGGGCAATGCTTTTCAGGAACGTGTGAACTACAACTTTGTCCGTTTTCCACACTTGTGGAACTTATTGATGCTGAATTAGTTAGGACGGCGTCCTCCGTAGGGAGGAACTCGTTAGAAGCCTACCGCAGCTCGACACGATCGCACTAGTTGTTCGAGCAAGTTGATGAGTTTGGCCAAGAAGGCTCTTGGTTCCAGACCTTGGAAGGCTCGCCATGTCGTGCATTTCGATCCGTCGTATCCGCAACGAGATGCAAAGCGTACATCACGTGCAAGACAATTAGCCGGTTCGCGCCACCGAACGCGAGGTAGCCATGTCTTCAGCCTTTCGCTTATCGATCGGCTCATACGTGGCAGCGATTGCGGTCGGCGCTTTCGCCGCGACAGCATATCTGAGTGTCAATTCAGCCAACCCGCAATCGCTCGCGGACTATATCTCAGCTATATGCACGAAGTCGTTCCGTTCCGCGCCTGCCGCGGAGGCTCCGTACCTCGCCGAGAATGTCAGCGCGATGACAAAGATGATGATCGATATGGGCATCAGGCCGTCGGGCGACGTTGACACTGACTTCGTTGCGATGATGGTGCCGCATCATCAGGGTGCCATCGAGATGGCGCAGGCTGAGTTGCGTTATGGACGCAACGAGCCGCTGCGGCGTATGGCTCAGGAAATCATCGTCACCCAGCTGCAAGAAATCACTGCAATGCGGTCGTCGCTTGGCCAGCCCTTGCCGCCCTCCCTACCATCGCCTGATCAGATCTCGAACGCTCCAAGCAACGATTCGAAATCCAGCAATTCGCCACAGTTAGTAGGGGAGAGGTAGCATGCGACGGAGCGCAATAATGACCGTCCTGTTGGTCGCGACAGGTCTCGTCAGTGCCCGCTATGCCGCTGCCGGACAGGCTCCCGCGGCCGCGTCTGACCCCGATATTCCGATCAGCCATCAAGATCGCGTTTACTCGGCAGAGCAGTACTCGAATACTGTCTCCGTCACCGACCCCGTCGACAACAAGCTCATTGGCACCATCCGGCTTGGCGATCCGTTGCCGGCCAATCTCAGTCCCCTTTATAAAGGCCAGTTATTGGTACACGGCATGGGATTTTCGCCCGATCATCGGACCATCGCCGTTGTGGCCATCGGTTCGAATGCGGTGAACTTCATCGATACCGCAACTAATAGCGTGAAGCACGTTACCTATGTCGGGCGCTCTCCACATGAGGCGTTCTATACGGTGGATGGCAAAGAAGTGTGGATTGTCGTTCGCGGTGAGAACTATGTCTCCGTGCTTGACGGCACGACATACGAGGAGAAGTCGCGGATCATCGTTCCCAACGGTCCGGGCATGACGATCTTCTCGCCCGACGGCAAATACGGCTACGTCTGCTCCTCGTTTACACCGGAGACCGAAGTCATCACCGTCGCCGATCACAAAATTGTCGGTAAGGTTCCGCAAGCAAGTCCCTTCTGTCCCAACATCGCCGCAACGCCGGACAGCAAGCAGGTCTGGTTTACCCTTAAAGACACCGGCAAGACTCAAGTATTCGACGGGCAACCGCCGTTTGCACTTTTGAAGACTCTCGACACCGGTCCGATCACCAACCACGTCAACATCGTGCGCAATGCCAACGGCATGTTCGCTTACGTCACGATCGGCGGGCTCAACGAAGTTAAGGTGTTTCGCACCGACAACTTCGCGCAGGTCGCGACCATTCCAACGGGCAAGTTGCCGCACGGCATCTGGCCATCCGGGGATGGCACGCGAGTCTATGTCGCCCTCGAGAACGAGGACAAAGTTGCCGCAATTGACACGTTGAAGAACGAAGTGATCGCGACCAGTCCGATCGGCCAGGCTCCGCAAGCCCTCGTCTACGTGCCCGATGCCGTACCCGCGGCGAGCGGCGCCCTCAACGCGGCAATGACCAGGATGCCGAACGTCTCCGAAGGTGTCGGAACCGACAACTTGCAACCACTCGGCATAGCTGGTCAATCGGCGCAGCTGTGGCTCGCGCCGCCCGGCGCCAAGAAAGAGGCAAACGCGCCCACCAGCGTTTCGCTGTCGGACCAGGGATTGGTGCAAGTGCTGGAAGCCGCGGTCACTGGTCTAGACCCAGGAAAGCCATATGTGCTTGCGCTTGCGAGTGAGTCATCCGGCACTGGCGCTCTAGAACCATTGCAAGGTTTCATGACCAACCCCGCGGGTGCAGCCGTCGTTAATACAGTCGGACCGATCCGCCAATTGGTGCGTGGCGAGGACGAAATCCCGCGTCGCTACCTGGTGATCGTTCCAGGCACCGCCGATAACCACGGCGGTCCCGTTCAAGTCCAAAGGGAATAAAAAGTCCTGACTCGTCCACGATCCCTAGGGCTGAGGATTATCGAACCTCCCCCCAAAGGCTCATAGTCATTCGGCCGCTATAAATAAGAATTGAGGGTCGCTACTGGCTGGCAAAGCTGCCGCATGCTTGCGCTGGCGCTGTAGCTGCTCAATGCGGTCGGTCATTCTCCGTTTGTCGGCCTGCTCCTCGCGATCCATGAGTTCTCGATAATGGCGCGCAATGATCCGATAACGAAGCCGCACATTGGGCGAGTCCTCGCCATCGGCGAGCAACTCAAATTCCGCCGCCCGCTCTCGGTAGAGCCGCATCCGCACAAAATCGTCCAAGATTGACATCGCCAGCCGCGCCGAGCATCGACAAACGAACGTGGATATTACAAGCCAACCTCAAATATATGTTCCTCAGCATATATATGTTCCTCAGCATGTCCGAATTATCCACTGTATCCACAGTGCGGCAGTAGAGTTCCATCGCGGCCGTAGCAGCTTAATGTCCGCCCGTCGCTGCTTTATGCAATGCCACGGCGCCCGCCCCAAAGCATGCGGAGTGCCAATGGCGATGTAATCAGCAATCTGCATGACGGCGTCCCACCGCGCGGAAAGTTTGCGGCTTTATTTTGATATTCTCGATCGCGGCGAAGATGCACGGCTCACTGCGACCCTTGATGCACGGTTGCTTCGGAGTAGCGGGAATAAAAACGATCCACACGCTCTTGCCACATCTTTACGAAGACACCGGAAGTAAGATTTTCAACAGATTTCCAAATATGTTTGACTTCGGGAAGTGTATTTTCCCAAATCGCTCGCTTACACCACTGTTCACCCTTTTGTTTGCCTTCGTCTGTAGCGCACATTGATTTCCAAGCAATTCTGTCCGGATGATTGACGTGTTCCTCTGCTCCCCGCGTTCCTTGTTGATGGATCAAGTACAGGTCGCTGAAAGTCGCCCTTTTATGTGTACTCAGTTCGAACAGTATGGCCGCCGTGGCGAACTTGTAGGCGGCTGCAATAGCATTATCGCGCGCGCTAAGAATGTCTCCAGACCCATACGCCGCAAACTCGTCTTTGCTCAGTTGGAATAGACCAATATAGGACCCGGTGTGCTGCTTTGGATCAAAATCAGATTCAATCTTGGCGACCGCTTTCATAAAACTGAAGTCCAGGCCGAAGACCTCGGACGCTCGCTTGATTTCCTCAATAGGCGTTCCGATTGGAATATCTTTTAATACATTGAGAACAATATCCGCTGGTTTTCTGTCCGGTGGGACTTCGGAATAGGCGTAATCAGCGAGATACGAAAGCTGGCGCCACTTTGGTGAGTTCAGATCACCGTCATTGGGTCGGAAGTACTTTTCCAGCCGCACGAGTTTTGGGCTGAATACTTGTGCTTCGGCCTCTTCATCTTCTTTGAATGCCAGCCGGTCAGACTTCCCCACAAGCACGGCTTTATGAATGTTCCCAAGCTGGTTTGCGGGCAGGTTCGAAGGCTGCCCTTGATTATTGAAGATCAAATACGTTGCAACAAAAATCCCGGCTGCAACAGCAATTTTAGCGAAATGCGAACTTCGCAAGCCTACCCCCCAGGATGATTCTCACACAGTACATTGAGGAGTAGGGATTGGCAGAAGGATGGCGCGAAAACGGCGAAACGACGAGCATCAGCACACTTGCGAAGACGCGTTCAATCAGGGCAGCGTGCTGGTCGGGGGACGGAGGTTGAAAACCTAATTTGCACCTGTACGCTCACGCGCAGAAAAGCGGACCGTTTCTTCAAACTGAGATCCGCAGGCCTCGCAGGACCAGATATTCCGAACACAACGATCCGAGAGATGCTCTGACCATTGCGGCGCGATTACATCAGCACCACAATGCGGACATTCGCCGAGTAATATCCTATGCACTGAACGCTCCCATTCCACTCCCGCTCTTTTTGAAGCGTTGGAATGGGTGAGCGCTGTGACAGGCGGCACACCAAAAACCCGCCGTCGGTGACAGTTACTAGCGGAAGCCGCTAGGTCGCATGTAGCCGTAATTGTAACCGGGATTGTTAGGTGGCACAGCAAAGTAGTCGAACAAGCCATGGAAGGGATCGGAATAGCCATAATACGAGTCGGACAAGCGATAGTAAGGGTCCGCCACGGTCGGGCGCGATGTGGTCTCATTGATGCCGGGATGGCCATGCGCGCCGGCCGCCCCTCGGTTTGACGTGGTCTCATTGATCCCAGGATGGGAAACCCTGCCATGCGCCGCCCCTCGGGTTTTTGCCGTCGCCAGCGAAGTTCCGGCCAACAAAAAGGCCGTGGCGACCGCGATCCGCGCTGATCTTGTCATCCTGTTGTCTCCAAGCCGCTTGCCCTCCAGTTAAAGAACATACGCTCGGCGACGGCGGTTTCCTAGAGTCGCGACACCGAACTGGCGCCAGACGGCGCCAGCCGACGATGCGCCGGGATGAATTCATCCTATCACGGCCCGATGCAGCGGCGAGCACCGGCGGCAATCGCTCAGGCGTGGAACTTTCACAAGCGATTGGCGACAAAGGCACCGCGGCGCGTCGAAAACTCGAGAAGTCAGTTGAGCGCCGTGATCGAGACGTTGCCACGCTACCAGCGTCTCCCCCAACGCCGACGCCCCCAACCGCCGCCGACGAGCCGAAGCAGCAGGAGAAGCACGACGGCCCCTATGAAGGCGTTGAGGACGAGAGCAACGATGCCGGTGCCAAGATGGATGCCGAGCCGTGGCAGCAGCCAGTCGCCTATAAATGCGCCGATCAGGCCGACAATCAAATCTCCGATCAGACCGAAACCGCCGCCCTCCATGACTCGACCGGCGAGCCATCCTGCGACAATCCCCACGATTAAAATGACCAGGAGACTCTGATTGGATAGATACATGGCCAGCCCCCAAGCAAAAAAGTTTGCTTGGGCAATCTAACGCATGCGCTGGGTGCGGACAACCAAACTCCGCTCGCGTGGGATTTGCTCGCGACGCGATCCGCTGGTTTGGCGGCCTGTCAATTCGCTGTTGACAGAAAATCCCAATGCTCGAGCGCCATTCCGCGCAAAAGACAACCGGCCGGAGGCGTTCTTCGTCGCCCTAGACGAACCTAATGCAACGCTCCCGGCCGACCGGAAAACCCATCAACGGGGCGCCAGCGCCGTATCGCTCATTCGCCTGACGGCCTCGTCCGCTAGCTTTGTTGAGACCTCGGAGGCGCGACGCGCACTGTGCAGAAGAGCCTCGATATTGTCGCGGACTATGCGTGTTTGCAGCGCCATGCATTCCTGAGCCGTACGGCAGCCAAGAAGTTCTTCAAAATGCTCCAGATTTTCTTCGATGCGATTCTGTACAAAGCGCATCCATTCCCCGGAGACATTTTGCAGGCCGTCCACCACGAAAGTCGAGCTCTCAAGCAGGGCTTGAACGTTGCCAGCAGACTGCTGCATCGTCTCCCTCGCGGTATCCCCAGTGAGGCCGAACAGTTTCGAGAATTGATCCACCGACCGTTCAGCGATCCGAGTCGCCGCTTCGCTGCTACTGCGCCACGTGCTGCTCATGGTCTCGGCATTCCGCCGAAAAGCCTCGGTTCCCGCTCGCGCGGTTCGCTCCGCGGCGTCTGACATCGTGCGAGTAGTTTGGGAGGCTTGATCGGTCGCCCTTCGGGTCGTTTCGTGTACTGACTCACTCGAATCGCGTTCAGCTTGGCGCGGATTGGCCATTCCGTCGTCTCCATTGTGCAAGGGTTTATGTCGCCTCAGAATTCGTGAGGTATAGCTGTCGCCATTTTCATTTCCAGCTGAATGTTTGCACGCAAGACCGCTCGGATGTGAATTCAACATTCCGGACTTGGCAATTAATGAACGCCGAATTGAAATTGTTGTGCAACGTCAATGTGCGGCCAGAATAAGTTCCTGCAGTTCGGCAATGAAGTTACCGAATAATTTCGGTGCGACGCAATGTCGCTAAATGCTCCTCGCTTTCGGCCAGATTACGGCATGCGTATGCAAGCTTTGCCGGAACTGATCCGCAGCGAGATTTTTTGATGGCGGAATTCTGGCGCGTGGCTGGAAAGCTTCCGCCTGCCAGCCCCTCAAATCACTCGTCGTCGAGCGGGTCTCACGGTGAGCGCTGGTTAGCTTTTCAGCGGCGGAAAGTCTCGCGAGAACACCGGCTGTTTGAGAAACTCTTTGGGGTCGAAATGCCAGAACTGGCTGACGTTGGGATAAGATTTGATTGTCGTGTTGACGAGTTTGCCGCCCTTTTTCTCGACCTTGCGAATATAGACCGTGAAAGTGAGATTGCCGTAATCGTCAAAGCGCACGGGCCCACGTGGGGTCTCGGCAAGCGAAACCCGCCTGATTGCGGTGATTAATTTGTCGGGATCCGTGTCACCGCCGATCGCCTGGAGCGCCGATTCCAGGATTTGTCCGTTGACATAAAGTGCTGCGGCATAGAAGCCAATCGGAACATCGGCGCCGAAATATTTCTGCATCGAGGCGATGAAGCGCCGGTTGGCATCGGTTTCGAGATCAAGCGTATAGGGAATCGAATTTATGAGTCCGATCGCCTCATCGCCGAAGTTGCGCATGATGCTGTCGTCGGCCACGGTCGATCCGCCGAGGAGCGGCAGTGTGAGCCCCTGATCGCGATATTGTTTGATGAACTTGAGAGGATTAGCGCCCGCATAGACCAAGACGATGACATCGGCCTGTTTCGGATCGATCTGCGCCAGGTACGGCACGTAATCCGGCGTATTGAAGGGTGACCATAGTTTTTTGACGACCTTGCCGCCGGCGTTTTCAAAAACCGATTGGAAGCCGCCAACCTGCTCGTACCCGAACGCGAAATCGTCACCAGAGGTAATCGCCGCTTTCAGCTTCATCTCCCTGCTCGCATAATCGGCAAGCGGATAGAGACACTGCGCGGAACTGTCCGATGTCCGAACCTGATATGGATCGCGATGCCGCTGCGTCAGATCCTCGGCGCCGCCAAAGCCCATAGTCGGCACCTTATGTTCGCCAAGATAGTCCTTGATCGCGAGCCATTCGAAGGCCGCGAGGGGCCCCATGATGAGGTCGACTTTGTCGCGCTCGACCAATTCGATTGCCTTGGCCTTCGCGGTCGCCGGTATGCCCGCAGTATCGGCGACGACAAGCTCAATCTTTCGGCCCGCAAGCGTGGAATTCTTATCCTTTAGAAAACACGTGATGCCCTCCTCAAGATGCACGCCTCCGGCCGCCAGCCCGCCGGTTTTTACCGTCATCAGCCCGACCTTGACCGGTTGTTGTTGCGCTACGACAGGTCTCGCAACCGTAGCGATTCCGGCCGCCGCGCCCGTCGTGGCCAGAAATTTGCGTCGGTTTATTTTTCCTGCCCTGACGTTCTTTGGCATGGCCCGTCCTCCCCGTATCGCAGCTCGCTAACTGTATCCTCCGTGCGTCTTATTTTCCTTTATTTGACGGTGCCGTGAGCAGTTGAAACCGATCAAGACCTCACCCGCCTTTTAGGCCGCATTATCAGAGCGCGCCGCAGTTTTGGATTTGGCCCAATAATCCGGTTGCGCCTTCGTTGTTTTGAGAGTCTCGGCAGTTTCAAAGCCGGGCGCCATGGACGCTGAAGTGCCGGCCAGGACCTGATGATGCTCAATATTGAGGAGCCGCAGCCAACTTTGCTGGCCGAGCGTCAATCCGATCATGCAGCCGAGCTCGACCAATTCGGGCTCGGTGAACTCGCGATGCATGCGATCCCAGAAGGCATCGTTAGTGTCGAGCCGCCAGACAACGGCTTCGGCATAAGCAAGCGCCGCTTTCTGACGTTCATTGTATTTTGCCGACTTTTCGAAGTTCAAAAGGTCGAGCACGTGCTCTTCGATTAGCGCACCGCTCTTGCTCGCTTTAACTGAGCGCTGATTGCCGCAATATTCGCAGGTGACCGAGCGTGAAACGTATAGCCGGCAGAGCTCCTTGATCGAGTGATCGAGCACGCCGTTGCGAAATATGTTTTGCCAGGAGTCGGCAAAGAACCAAAAGCACGCCGGCACGTGGGCGCGGATGGCCGAGCTCTCCGGACGCGGCGTGCCTTCACGTTGGCAGCGCTCCATTTCCGCCCGCATCCGTGCGTCCATTTTTTCAAGCGGGACGTAGCTGATTCTCTGCTTGGGCATCTGCGTTCCTTCCTCTCACTTATTATGTCGTTATTTGGGTACAAAAATGAGCATCGCACAAGACCCAGGCCCTGTGTATTAGCGTCTCACTAGCATCAATTGTCACTTCGTCGGAGGGCGCAATCTCATCCGCTCACTTGTGGCATGTTGACCGTCACATCGACCGGCGAAGACACCTCATCCAAGCCTTCACAAATTTGCCCCTCCGATGAACCTGAATTGAACGCACATCTCACGGCTAATTCAGCATTGGCCTGGCAAACTTGGATCGTGCAAATCAGGCGAGTGTTTCGCCAACCGCTCAATGAGGAAAAAATCATGCGCGCTTTACGCAGATCCGTTGTTTTCGTTATTTCGTTTGCCCTGGTCGGAGGCAGCATGACGGCTGCCTTTGCCGAAACGCAGTGGGAACGCAACCACCCGCGCCGCGATCAGGTCAATGACCGGCTTGCAAACCAGAACCGCCGGATCGATCGTGAACTGAAGGAAGGCGAGATCAGCAAACATCAAGCCCGCCAATTGCACCGGGAAGGCCACGCGATTCGCCAAGAGGAGCGCGACATGGCCAGAGTCAATGGCGGCCGTATCAGCAAGGGTGAGCAAAAGGTGCTCAATCAGCAGGAGAACGAGGTCAGCCGACAAATTGGCCGATAGTCATCTGGCCAGGTACAAGCGTAAATCGTTCGAACACGCGCCACGGCTTTCGCAAGAGCCGCCGGGGCAGTGAAATCCAAGAAAAATCGATAAAGAGTCTATCTACTTCGCCGTGACCGCCGCGGAATAGCGCGTGTAGAACTGTGCCACGCGCTGCTGCCACATCTCTACGAATGCGCCGGACGTAAGATTTTCGACCGACTTCCAAATTTGTTTTATGGCTGGAAGCGTGTTCTGCCAAATGGCGCGCTTACACCACTTTTCACCTTTTTGCCGGCCCTCGTCGGTCGCGCACATCGACTTCCAGGCAACGCGCTCCGGATGGCTGACGTGTTCGGCCGCGCCTTGCGTACCTTGCTGATGGATCAAGTAAAGATCGCTTAGGGTGGGCTTATGATGAGTCTGAATTTCGAACAGGATTGCGGCCGTGGTAAACTTATAAGCGGCGGCGATGGCATTATCGCGCGGGCTGGTGATGCTTCCGGAGCCGTATTTGTCGAATTCGTAATTGTCCAGCTGGAATAGACCGATATAGGAACCGGTGCGCTGCTTGGGATCGAAATCGGATTCGATCTTTGCAACCGTCTTCATGAACGTGAAATCGATGCCGAAGGCATCGGAGGCCCGCTTGATCTCCTCGATTGGCGTGCCAACCGGAATGTCTTTGAGCGTCTCTAGAACTGTATCCGCCGGCTTCCGGTCAGGCAGAACTTCCGAATAGGCGTAGTCAGCGAGGTACGAAAGGTCCTGTTCTGGTTGCCCCGCGCCAACCGAACGATCATTGAAGAACGGACGATCGTCTTCGGTTTTTGATTGTCCCACGGTTGGGAGCGACGCGATGACAATCGTTTCTTCCCCGGCTTTTTGCACCTGCATCAACTTATCCGACTTCTGGGTGGGTACGACGCCATCCGGCGTTGCCGTATCTTTCGGAAACAGCACCGGCTCGCTTCCTGAAAACGGATAGATGACCGCGATCGCCAGAATGATAAAGGCGAGCTGCAACGCTCTTATTATCAATTGCAGATCCCCCGCAGCTCCCGTTCGCTGCCCGCGCCGATTCGATTTCAGCGGCGGACCCCTCGCCGTTTAGCATAGCACAGTGACACTACGCCGATTGTCACCGTTTATGAGTAATCCTGCTGCTTTGCGGTAAAAAAACAGTTGTGACACGTCTGAAAGAAGGCAATTCGCACTGATTTCCAGCTACCTAGGAGTCCGCCGGCGGCCTTTGTGCACTGCGGGAGCGCACCCACCGATCTTCTGGGAAAGGGTTGCTTTTCCGCCGACCTCGAGGACCGCCAAGCGATCTCGCGACTACTGATTCGGCGATAGCGGGCGGCCACGAACGTGCAGATCACGTTTGCAAGCCAGCACTGCTAGACCCGATCAGGCAACCTTAATGACGATTTTGCCGAAATGGGCGCCAGCCGCCATGTGCCGGTAGGCGGCTTGAGCGTCTGCAAAGCTAAATACTTTATCGATCACTGGCTTGATCGCGTTCGCTGCAACTGCGCGATTCATTGCCTCGAACATCTGCGTCGAGCCGACAGAAATGCCCTGCACATTGGCCCGGCGGGCGAAGATCAAGGCTGGATTGAGTTCGGTGGCGCCGCCGCTGAGCCCGCCGATCAGCGTGACTTTGCCCCCGGCGCAAATGGCGCCGAACGAGCGCGTCAATGTCGCTGCGCCGCCGACTTCGACAACGTGATCGACGCCCGTTCCGCCGGTGAATTCCATGGCCGCTTTTTCCCAATCGGGCGTGGTCCGGTAATTGATGCCAAAAGCCGCGCCGAGCGCCTTTGCACGCACGAGCTTTTCGTCGCTCGACGAGGTGATGATGGCGCGGATGCCCGTGGTGCGGGCAAATTGCAATCCGAAAATCGAAACACCACCGGTGCCTTGCAACAGGACCGTATCGCCGGCCTTGAGTTTGGCGTGCTCAAAGATCGCGTGCCAAACCGTGACCGCGGCGCAAGGGAGCGTCGCGCCCTCCTCTAGCGACAAATGCGGCGGGATTTTCACGACGCCGTCTTCCTCAAGCAAGGCGTAATCTGCAAGCATGCCGTCGATGCCGCCGCCGAGCGCACTTTTGTGTACATCGGCCGCCGGCGCGCCGCCGCTCCAGCGCTGAAAGAAATTCCCAGCGACACGGTCGCCGACCCCCACTCGCGTCACGCCTGGGCCAATTTCGACGACTTCGCCGGCCCCATCCGAGAGCGGAACAATATTCTCACGCACTGGCATGCGATAGCTGCCCCGCGCGATGGCGAGATCGCGGAAATTGAGCGAGCAGGCTTTCACCTTCACCAGCACCTGGCGATGTGCGGGTTTGGGATCGGGGCGCTCGACCTGGACGAGCGCCTCGATCCCGGCGCCGCCTTTGGTCAATTGATAGACGCGCATGATTTCTCCTCCTTCTGATGGCGGCAGCAGCTAAAGCATGATCCCGAAAAGTGTGTACCGGTTTCCCGCCTGCACAAAGCCACAGCTGCAGCTGCTCCAGTGGTTGCTTCGGCGGGCGAAGGCCGGGAAAGATCATGGCCAGACAACAAGCTAAAGCGAAATGCCGAATCAACCTAAATCATTTCGCCTTAGCGTTTCGGCTCGTTGAAGGTGTTCTTGCGCGGCCGTGAGCGCGGCTGGCCGGGCAAACGTTGCGGCCGTTTAGGCTGTGGCGGCGCGCCTTGACCTGGCCGCTGGTTTTGGCCGCCGCCTCGGCGCTGGTTGTTCGGGCGTTGCTGCCCGGGTCCGCGCAACCGTTGCCGCTGGATCAGCATCTGCCGACCGATCGTGTGAGTCAGCGTGAGCCGCTGCAGGGCGCCGCGGTCACGCACCGCTTCTTGCGGAGGAATTTGATATGGCACCGCTGCGAGCCGGCCGCCGGGGCCGGCACGAAGCGCAAAGGCGCTCGCGCCTTGTGTGAGCGCGCCAAGGCTCGCGCCTTGCCGATTAAAGACCTCGATGCGTCCGACATGGCCATCCGCGTCGGGATAAAGCTTCACCGTCGGCGTCGCGGCACCGCCAGTCGGTGGCACTTCGACAATGCCGGTCGTACCGCGGATGCCGAGCGTCGCCTCCGGCGTCGCAATCTTCATCTCGCCGGTCTTAGCGACGAGGCTGGCGACAAAGGATGCGGTACCGGCCGCTACATTGAACGAAGCGAGATTGCCGCGGCCGCCTTGCTGATAGACGAAAGAGTCGATCACGATGCGGGTATTGGCGGAAAGACTGAATGTCGTCTCGTCGTCAAAAGTAATGCCCAAGGTGGAATTCACGTCCGTTTGCAGCACGTCTTTCGGGTAAATCACGTCAGTGACCTTCAGTGGCGTGCGAGCGGCGCTGCCGCGCGTCACCGCGGCAGTGCCAGTCAGATTCACGACTTGACCGATCGAATTGTCTTCGGTCGCCGCTGCCGTTTGGTTCGCCGGCAGGTTCTGACCACGCGACACGAGCGGCCAGAGGGCCGGGAAAACCGCCGCACCGCCGGTGAGCCATGTAATGAATTCGCGCCGCCTCATAGGCCCGCCCTTACGGGCGTGCATGGTAACGGTCTGACGCGCTGCTGCAATGCCCGCACGCGATCACTGCAGGAAGGCGGCAAGCTCACGCGCGCCGGGTTTTTTGATTTCCTCGTCCATGCGTGCGTCAGTTGCGGCAATGAGCTTAGCGACGACGTTGTTACGCTGGGCGACGGGATTGTCGGCATAGCCGCTCGGCCGGAAGAAATTCGCGGTCGGCACTTGTTCGCGCCACGCCAACGGCATGGTCACCATGTCGAAGCCATTGCCATCGCCGGTGAGATTCATCATTTCGAGTTCGGCCGCGGTAAGCGCTCGCGAAAATCCCTTTCTGCGCGCAAACACAATCGAATCCAGAAGTTTCTGTGTCTGCAGGATAGGTCCGACATCGAGATCAAGATTAAGCGCGTGCACGCCCAATCCTTTCGGCGTGTTTGCCAAGATCTCGTGCTGGCCCCAGGCATCCGGGACGCTGCGGGCGAACGCGACCATCCTGCGCAATATTTCGATTTTGCCGTCGAGCGATTGTTGCTGATCTGCAAAAATTCCGGATTTGGTATCAAACTGCCTGACGAACTCGTTGCCGTTCTCGGCCAGGATTTCTACCGAATTGGTCGCCAGCAACTGGTTGTAGCCGAGCGCGGTGGTGATGGCGCGACCGTGCTTGTTGTATTCGAGTCCGGCCTCGACGTCGTAATTTCCGTTTCCAGTTGCCTCGAAACCGTAAATCCGAACGATTTGATCACGCGTCAGGCCGGCGGCGAGCGCAATTTTGGCATAGGCATGCTTGAATTCGCTCTCGCTCTGCGGAAATCGCGGCGTGAATTTGAATTCCTGGCGCGCCGCGGCAACAAAGTCGGCTACTAGCGGCACATAGGCGGGACGCGACGGAAGTTCCAGCTTGAGCGGGTTCTGCGGTTTGGGTGGACCGGTATAGATGGGCGGCTGCACCAGCACATAATCGGTAATCGAAAGCTGCTCGCCGCGGGCGCGCTTGGTGTTGCGCAATTGCCGCTTTTCAGAAATTAGATTCCAATACGCATCCGATGCCGCGGCATAGCTTTGTCGCGCTTTGTTGTATTCATCGAGAGCGCGATGGTACTGCGCCATAGCCGAAGCGAGCTCGGGCGACAACCCAACGGCCGACCCGGCGTTCTGAGCGGAGGCGGGCGAAGCCCAGGGCACCGCAAAGGCGGTGAGCGCGATCGACAGGACCGCGGCCAGCAAATAATGCCTTCCCAAGTGCATAACCATGACGATCTTGTTTTCGCGCAGCGCGGGGTGAGATTTGCCCGGGACGATCTAATAGCCGATACTATGACGCAATGAGGGCGGCATTTTTGCCGCCCTCATTGATTCCAATAGCGCGCCGTCAAACGCCCAGCGCGGTCACTATTTGTTGATGGTATTGGCGCCCACAGTGCAGACCGTCTCGTCCTGGGAGCCGGTGCCGCCTGAGCAACCGATTGCGCCAATCAGCTTGCCGCCCTCGACCAAGGGAATGCCGCCGCGCGACGCGATGACATCGTCCAGCGTCAGAAGATAACTAAAGCCGCCCTTCTGAATGCCATCTTCGAATGCATGCGTCGGCCTGCGGTATCGTGCCGCCGTCCGGGGCTTATGTTGCGAAATCGCGATCGAGGCGAGCTGCGCTCCGTCCATGCGGGCAAAGCTGACGAGATCGCCATTGGGATCGACCACTGTGATATTCAGCGCCCAACCGCGCTTATTGGCTTCGGCAACGGCCGCTTGGATCGCTGCCTGCGCTCGCTCCATTGTAATCGGCGTGCCGTAGGGCGTCGCGAATGGCATCTTATCGGGAACGGCGTCGAGACTTGGCGGTGCCACGGGCGCTGCAGGCTGCTGTTGGGCAGAGGCGCCGGTAGCCGCGAACAATCCGGCCGCAAAGGCAATTGCTATCAATGTACGCAACGTCATGGATTTCCCCCCCTTGGTGGCAGCATTGCTTGCGCTGCCCATCGTCATCTTAACATTGTCGCGCAACGAAGAACCAGCCGCCCTCGTTTCCTGTCGCGATCACACATCGCGAGCAAGCATCGGTTGATCGATCGAAACATTTCGTCAACCATGATGTAAAAGACGGCAATGCGTTAAGCGTGCGGGCGAGCGGCGCGCAATGAAGCGTGCGAAGGCATCAGGAAAAGGCAAAAAAAGCGAACGGCCTCAGCCCGAGAGAGAGAGGGACTAAGGCCGTTCTGATGCCGGTTGGCGCCCCATCAATGCCCTACCCCGACACTGCCGTGATTGTGCCGCGCTGAAGTTGACCGATTGTTGACGTCCGCCGTGGTCGGCACCTTTGACCGCGGGCCATCGCGCGCTGGTAAACGACCTCTTTAGATTGAGTGGCAGCGGCACGCAGCTGCGATCAAGCCGAACGCGGCGCCTTTATGGCGTCGGCGCTGAACGCGACAGATTCTTGGCAGCAAGATCGGCAAGATAGCGGCGCCAATTCTCCTCGCGGTTTTGGCCAAGCTCGAACAAATAGTCCCAGCTGAATATTCCAGTCGAGTGCATGTCGTCGAATACCAACCGCACGGCATAATTCCCAACTGAATGCACTTCCAGGATCTCTACATTTTGCTTTCCAGCAACAGTTCGCCGTTCGCTCGGCGAATGACCCTGAACTTCCGCGCTCGGGCTGCATACACGCAAGTATTCGGCTGCAAGATCGAAGCTCTCACCGTCATCGAAGATAACGGTCAAGATCTTGCGATCCTTGCGCAAGCGCAATTCTGTCGGCCAGGGACGCGCCAAAGAATTCATCTTTCACATCGCTCGCAATGCTGTTTCGCAATATTCGTTACTAAAAACGTCACGATCTATTCCAGCGTAATGTGACCGTCGTCGATGACCTTCTTCCATTTCTCGTATTCGGATTTGGTGAAAGCGACACCCTCAGCGAGGGTCGTCCCCCGCGGCGTCAGGCCAAATGTAGCGAACGAGGCCTTAAGTTGCTCATCTTTGAGCGCCTTGGCGAGTGCACTGTTCAGCTTCGCGAGCACATCGGGGGGCACGGTCGCGGGCGTATATATGCCAAGCCAAAGATCGACATCATAGCCGGGCAAACCCGCTTCGGCGACAGTCGGCAAATTGGGATAGACTGGCGACCGCGCGCTTCCGGTGGTCGCGAGTGCAACGACGTTGCCCTTGCTGGTGTATGGTAGCGCGCCGGCGATGCTGGAAAATAGCATCTGTACTTTGCCGCTGATCAGATCAACATAAGACGGACCTACGCCCTTGTAGGGCACATGGACTGCGTCAATGCCGCTGCGCTGTGCCCACATTGCGGCGGCGAGGTGCGGCGTGGTGCCAACACCAGCAGACGCATAATTGAGTTTGCCGGGATTTGCCTTGCCGTAGGCGACGAGCTCGGCATAGGTCTTGATGCCGAGCTGCGGCGAAACGACCAGGACCTCAGGCGAGGAATTGACGATCGAGACCGTCACAAGGTCCTTGAAAATATCGTAAGGCATGGACTTCTGCATGATCGGATTGATGACGAATGCTGGATCCATGATGACAAGGTCGTAACCGTCCGGCGCCGAATGCGCGACATATTCGACGCCGACCATGCCGCCGGCGCCGGGGCGGTTCTCCGCCACGACGGTTTCGCCCAAGACCTCACCGAGTTTTTGCGCCACTACGCGGCCGGCAAAATCAACGATCCCGCCAGGAGCATAGGGCATGATCAAGTGGATGGGCCGGGATGGAAATGTCTGAGCGCGCGCCGGCGCGGCGAATGACAACAACATTACCGCCCAAAGCAGCAGACACAGTGGCGATCGCAAGCGAGTCATTAGTGTCTCCTCAATCGGAAGCAAGTTTGCTCTCCCGAACGGAACGCGTCAAAACCTTATCCTGTCGCACCCTTCGACCGGGCTCGCGCGCGCCCGATCAGCTCGACAAGCTTGGGTGGCGTGACCGGCATCTGCGCTATCTGCACATTGAAGGGCGATAAAGCGTCCTCGATGGCCGATATTACCGCGGCCGCCGCAGGAATAACGCCCACTTCGCCGACACCTTTGACTCCGAGCGGATTATGCGGCGACGGCGATTCTTTGTAGAGCGTATGCAGGCTCGGCACATCTTTCGCTGTCGGCAAAAGATAATCGGCGAATGTCGTGGTCACTGGCTGGCCGGTTTCGTCATAGCCCATCCATTCGAATATTGCGTTACCGATGCCATGGGCTATGCCGCCATGAATTTGACCATCGACGATCATCGGGTTGATGCGGCGGCCGGCATCTTGCATCGCGATGTAGCGTAGAATGCGCACGCCGCCAGTTTCGACGTCGACTTCGACCTCGGCGACATGGCAGGCGTTCGAATAAGCGAGCTGATCGACGCGAAATGTAGCACTGGACTCCAGTCCCGGCTCGATATCCTTGGGAAAGGGGTAACCGGGCGCGCCTTTGAGCACGCGCGCCACTTCGCCAAGTTTCACTGCAAGCTGCGGCGCGCCGACGACGCGGACTTCGCCGTTAACGATCTCCAGATCTTCCTCCGCTGCTTCCAGCATCTGACTGGCGAGCTTGCGAGCCTTGGCTGCGACCGCGGACGCTGCAATCTTCACCGAAGAGCCAGCTGTCACCGTCTGCCGGCTGGCAAAACCGCCGAGCCCAAGCGGTGCTGCTGCCGTATCTCCGGCGATCACCGTGACATCTTGCGCGCGTACACCGAATGCGTCGGCGCAAATCTGCGCTAGCGCCGTGGCGAGCCCCTGCCCCATTGGCGCAGCGCCGGTCGAAACCGTGATCTGGCCGGTCGGCGACACCCGGACATTGCCGAATTCGAACGGTCCGCGCCCCGTGCCTTTCATCCCGTGCGCGAGCCCGATCCCGATATAGCGGCCGTCGGCACGCGCGGCCGCCTGGCGGCGCGGGAAATCCTGCCACTGCGCCGCACGAATAAGTTCAGCCTGGCAGCCGGGATAATCGCCGCTGTCATACTGCACTTGCTCGCCGGCGCGCGATTTTAGAGGCTTCAGGTAGGGCATTTTTTCCGCGGGGATCAAATTGCGGCGGCGCAACTCCGCGCGATCGAGCCGCAGCAGATGCGCCAAACGATCCAGCATGCGTTCCATCGCAAAGGCCGCCTGCGGATAGCCAGCGCCGCGCACAGACGAAACCGGTGCCTTATTAGTATGAGCGGCGATGACATCGATCACCAGCGCCGGAACCATGTAAGGGCCGGTAAGCGTCGTGGCGGAATTGTAAGGGATGTTCACGTCTTGGAGCGCATAAGCGCCGATGTCGTGAACGAGCCGGCCGCGCATGCCGCGCACGCATCCCTCGCCGTCGGCTGCAAGCGCAATTGACCAATATTGATCGCGCTCTTGCGCCGCATTGGTGAAATGTTCGCGGCGATCTTCGATCCATTTGATCGACTGGCGAAGCGAGGTCGCGGCGGCGACAACGGCGACATCCTCAGGATAGACACACAGCTTCGGTCCAAAGCCGCCGCCGACATCAGGCGTTGCCACGCGCAGGCGGCTTTCATCGAGCGTGATGTAGTCGGCCAAAGCGGTGCGAAGATCGTGCGGCTTCTGCGTCGAAGCCCAAACTATTGTCTCGCGACCGGAAATCTCGGCGAGAATGCCGCGGCCTTCCATGGAATGCGCCGCGCCGCGGTGGACCCAGAGCTCATCGCGGACGACGTGCGCAGCTTTCGCAAAAGCCGTTTCGATGTCGCCGTAGCTCACTTTGTACGAAATGACGCAGTTCGAGCCGAGCTCGCGTCGCACCGGCGGCGCGCCTTCCGCACGGCAATCGAGAGCTGCCGCTACGACTTCGTAATCGACTTCGACCAGCGCGGCTGCATCTTCGGCCGCGTAACGGTCGGTGGCGACGACAATTGCTACCGGCTCGCCGACAAACGAGACTTCGCCATCGGCGAGCGCGAAGGCCCAGCTCTTCGCCAAATTAGTGCCGGAATTGGACACCCGGTTCATCCGCCGTTGCTTCATCACCGGCGCAAGATCGTCGAGCGTGAACACCGCGACCACGCCCGGCACTGCGCGAGCGGCGCGCGGATTAAAGCCGCGGATCAAGGCATGGGGATGCGGGCTGCGCGCGAACGCAGCGACTAAAGCGCCCGCCGCCGGAATGTCATCGACAAAGCGTCCCCTGCCCGTCACCAGCGCGTGGTCTTCGAGGCGAAGAACAGGAGCGCCAATCGTAGTCACTGGCCGGCGCTCGATATCGCCTTGGCCGCCCGGGCAAGCACATCTTTGGGCGTGGCGTAGACTTCGGCGAGCAAGCCGTCGATTGTCGGCGCGCTCACCGGATGGATTTCAAAATTCAACTTTTGCGCCTCGCCAAGAAAATCGGCATCGCGCATGGTCGCATCAAATGCCGCGATCAATGCGAGTTTGCGGTCTGCCGGAATGTCGGGTGGCGCCACAAACGGTCGCGCCATGGCCTGGCTCGCTAATAGCAATCGGATGATCTGCAGCTGCTCCGGCTTGGTCACGAGATCGGTCGCCAGCGGCACCGCGGCGATCTGCGGTTCTTTTTTCAGCGCCGCTTGCACGATGATGGTCGCCGCATGACTGGTAAGCCATTCGGCGTGACGCGTTTTGATTGTGCTCCACGACAATCCGCACAAGCCATCGACTTCGCCGCGCTCCATCGCCAAGACGACATCGTTGGTGCCTGGGTAACCACTGACCAGCTGCAGTTTGGCGCCGAACACATTCTTGTAGAGCAGCGCCCAAATATCGGGATCGGCGTCGGCACCAAGCCCGCCGAGCTTGGACGGCTTATTCAGAAAATCGTCCCATGTCTTGATCGGCGAGGAATTCCACGTGACACAAGTGGTGTCGTCATCGGTCATGCTGCCGAGCCAGCTGAACTTCCGGCTGTCGAACTCGACTTGACCGAGTAGCGGCGCGATTCCCATGCTGCGCGAGAATGTGCCAAGCACCGAGCCGTCTTTCGGCGCCACGGAAAAAAGATAGTTGGCGGCGCGAAGACTGCCGGCGCCGGTCATTTGCTGCGCGACGATGGAAGGCTCGCCCGGAATGTGCCTGCCGATGTAGCGCGCCAATAGCCGCGCATAGGCATCGTAGCCGCCGCCGACGCTGTAGCCGATGATCATCGAAACGCTGCGGTTCTTGTAGAAATCCGCCACGCTATCTGCCCGCGCTACATTCGCTAATGCCGCAAGTGCAGCGACGATCAGGAGCGATTTGCTGGCAATGCCAGACCTGTGCATGGAGATGGACCGCATCCTGAATCGCTACACCCGACTGACCCCGACCATGTCCGCCGCGCCGATCCTGTCCCAAATCCAGCGCGCGCAGGCAAGTAAGCGATCGTCATCATAGCGCTGCGCGACCAATTGAATGCCGACTGGAAGATTGTTCGAGCCGCGATGCGTCGGCAGCGTCATGGTCGGCGTGTGCAAAGCAGTCCACATCGCCTGCATGCTCGGATCGCCGGTTGACGCCAGGCCCTTCGGCGGTTCGCCCGGCACACAGGGCGTCAACAGCACATCGATGCCCTCGAAAATTTTCGACAGTAGCGCGCGACCCTGCTCGACGCGACGCCAAGCAGCAATGTAGTCCGCACGCGAGGTTTTTAGCCCGCTCTCGATATAGCGCTGCATCTGCGGCGACAGTGCCGCGCGATGGTTGTCCCATTCGAAAGCCATGCAGGCCGCGCGCTCAAAGTGATTGATCGTGCCGCGCGCGAGCGCGGGGAGGCCGGCGAAAGCGTCCGGCAAATTGACCTCGCGGACCACGGCGCCGGCCTTGCTTAGTGCTGCGGCGGCGCCTTCGACTGCGACCTTTGTTTCAGGTTGCGCTTTATCCCAAAGCTCCGTGCGGCAGAGCCCGACGCGCGGCGGCGTGCTCAGATTGCTTGCGGGACGCGGCTCGTCCATGCGCAATACCGTGGCGAGCAGCGCGATGTCGTCGATCGAACGAGCGATCCATCCAATCGTGTCGATGCTTTCGGCGGCCGGCTTC
>Ga0310917_10000013_pt1 | contig 68687 bp, 64 predicted proteins | sample GREbulkMGLF178_FD_203531 | JGI IMG/M metagenome (GOLD analysis project Ga0310917, IMG submission 203531) | Lab enrichment of tropical soil microbial communities from Luquillo Experimental Forest, Puerto Rico - GRE.bulkMG.LF178 | ecosystem: Environmental > Terrestrial > Soil > Tropical forest >... | reverse complement strand
AATTCAGTCAGGCCTTCGACGATGCCGAGGAAGACCGCCTTGATCAGGTCCAATGTCATGTCAACTCCGCGACGGAAGGGATCGAGTAGCGGCTATTTGGGTGAGGCTTTCGGGTCTGGAGAGCACAACGTGTTCCGAAAGCGCATCACCACTGCGATCATGCCCTAAAGGCTGCTTTTGACGAAATCAAAGCCGGCCTCTAGTGTCCCGATTCCGAAGTTCGCAAGTCTTTGCGGTGCCTGTGAGGCGAACTTCGGAATCAAGGCGACACTAGCAAATTTATAATTCTAGTGTGGTTTTTGGATCTGAAGTTCCTATCCGAGCTAGCCGCTTAATTGTAGGAACTTCAAATCCACCACACTAGGGTTTTTTCGTGAAAATGAATTTTCTGCCACGCCCAGTGCTCGTTTGCGATCATGCTGTAACGCCGAGTTTCCGGCAAGGTCACCACCAAGACTCGCTATCAAGGCTCGCCGCGCAATGCTGACGCTGTTCCATCATCCGATTTGTCCACATTCGCGTTTCGTGCGCCTCGTGTTCGAGGAATACGGCTTGACGCCAAAGCTGATCGAGGAACGGGTGTGGGAGCGGCGCCCCGAGTTCTTGATGCTCAATCCGGCCGGAACCACACCGGTTCTGGTGGAGGAGGGAGCGCCGGCGGCGCCAGGCGCGGGCATCATCGCCGAATATATCGACGAGACGCTCGGCGCCGACGCGGCGGAGCGTCGTCTTCTGCCGAGCGAACGCGGCGCGCGCATCGAGGTGCGGCGCCTGATGAGCTGGTTTAACGACAAATTTTTCGAAGAGGCGAGCGGCCCCTTGGTCATGGAGCGGGTCTACAAACGCTACATTCCGGCCGGTCGCGGCGGCGGACCGCCGGATACCGAAACGCTGCGTGCTGCAAAAAGCAACATCAAGTACCATCTAGCCTATATCGGCTGGCTCAGCCGCACGCGCGACTGGCTCGCCGGCGACAGCCTGACCTATGCCGATTTGAGCGCGGCGGCGCACCTGTCCGTCGCCGATTATCTGGGCGATGTGCCGTGGGACGAGGACGAAACCGCCAAAAGTTGGTACGCGCGGATCAAGTCGCGACCGTCGTTCCGCGCGCTCTTGATGGAGGTGCTGCCCGGCCTGCCGCCGTCGAAAACCTACGCCGATCTCGACTTTTAGATCTTGGCGCGCTCAAGGCCGAGCTGATCGCGGCCGCGCGGCGGCACGGCTTCGATGCCGCCGGAGTGGTGCGGCCCGACGCCATCCCACAGGCGGCGCCGCGATTGGCCGAATTTCTCGCCGCTGGCGCCCATGGCGATATGGCGTGGATGGCGGCAAATGCTGCCCGGCGCGGCGACCCCCGCGTGCTGTGGTCCGAGGTGCGGTCGATCCTGATGCTCGGCGTCAATTACGGTCCGGACCGCGATCCTCTCGCCATCCTCCGCGAGCGCAACAAGGGTGCCATTTCGGTCTACGCGCGCGGCGACGATTATCACGACCTGATCATATCGCGGCTCAAGCAGATCGGGCGCTGGCTCATTGATCGTGCGGGCGGCGACGTGAAAGTCTTCGTCGATACCGCGCCGGTCATGGAAAAGCCGCTCGCCGCCGCTGCCGCCCTTGGCTGGCAAGGCAAGCATACCAATCTGGTGTCGCGCCAATTCGGCTCCTGGCTGTTTCTGGGCGCGATCTTTACCACGCTCGATCTGCCGCCGGACGCGCCGGCGACCGATCATTGCGGGCATTGCCGAGCCTGCCTCGACATCTGCCCGACCGCCGCCTTTCCCGCGCCGTACCGCCTCGATGCGCGGCGTTGCATCTCCTATCTCACCATCGAGCACAAAGGCCAGATTCCGCGCGAACTTCGACCATTGATAGGCAACCGCATCTACGGCTGCGACGATTGTCTCGCGGTTTGCCCCTGGAACAAATTTGCCGTCGCCGGCCGCGAAGTGAAACTCGCTGCGCGCGAAGCATTGCGCGCGCCGGCGCTCGCCGATCTCGCGCGGCTCGACGATGGCGGCTTCCGTGTCTTATTCGCCAAGAGCGCGGTCAAGCGCGTCGGGCGCGCACGTTTCGTCCGCAATGTGCTGATCGCGATCGGCAATTCCGGTGATGCCAAGCTTGCGGCGGAGGCCGAGCTGCTGCTCGACGATGAATCGCCACTGGTGCGCGGCGCCGCCGTTTGGGCCCTTGGCCGGCTCGATCACGCTCGGCTTAGGCGGTGCGCGACGCGTCGCGACCGCGAAGCCGATCCAGAGCTTATCGCGGAATGGAATGCGGCACTGGCAGCGGGCGAGGGCCGGCATTGATGGCCACGCTCATCTGCTTCGGTTTTGGCTATTGCGCGGAACATTTCGTCGCGGAGTTTGGTGGGAAGTTCGAGCGCATTGTCGGCACGGTGCGCGGCGCCGATCGCGCCGCGATCATGAACGCCTATGCCGGCAAAGAACTGCGGCTGCTGCCGTTCGACGGCGTGCGCACAACGCCCGCGCTCGAAAGCGCCATCGCTGCAGCGGACTATGTGCTGATTTCGATTCCGCCGGACGAAAACGGCGATCCGGTGCTTGCAGTCTTTGGCGATACGCTCGCTGGCGGAAACTTGCGTTCGGTCGTTTATCTTTCGACGATCGGCGTTTACGGCGATCACCGTGGCGGCTGGGTCGACGAGCAAACGCCGCCGGCTCCGAGTTCGGATCGCGGCCGGTGGCGCGTGGCCGCCGAAAATGCTTGGCAGCAATTCGGCGCTCGCAATAGCGTTCCCGTCGCCGTATTGCGTCTCGCCGGCATTTACGGTCCCGGACAGAACGCGCTGGTGCAGCTGGCGCGCGGCAAGGCGCGCCGGATCGTCAAGCCGGGACAGATTTTCAATCGTATTCACGTCGGTGACATCGCGCAGGCGATCGAAGGCGCTTTGGCGCGCCGCGCCGGCGGCTTATTCAATATCGCCGATGATGAGCCCAGCTCGCCAGCCGATCCGATCGTCTTTGCGGCGCAGCTCATGGGCCGCGAGCCGCCGCCGGAGATTCCATTTACGGCAGCCGCGCCGTCAATGACTGAAATGGCGCTGAGCTTTTGGCAGGAGTGCCGGCGCGTGCGCAACGACAAACTTAAGCGCGAACTCGGTGTCGCTCTGCGTTATCCGACCTATCGGGACGGACTGCGCGCGTTGTTCGCAGAGACAAACTAGTTACCCATGCCGAGAACGAGAATCCGCCATTGTGCGCCGGCCATCGCGCCAATGTTTTCCCGCAACCGAAATGGCAGCCCAGATGCTCAGGAGACCTGCGAGGATCAGAGGAAGACCAATCGTGATCGCGAGCACACCGGATAGCGAAAGAAACGATGCATAGGTCCAATCCGCGAAATCGACGAAGAAATCAAGCAATTCCGCGCCCACGAAGATCGCGGCGAACCCAACCAACAAAAGCAGGGTTACGGAAGCTGCAGCCTGTATCGGCAATTTCATTCCGGCAATGTTAATGCAGGCTCGGCCCTTTGAGGAAACGGCTACGCTCGCCGGATTTGATCCGCAGCTGCATCGACTCGCCGTCGCGATAGATCGTCAGCGGAATTTCCACGCCAGCTTGGCCTTGCGCCCAGATGCGGCGAAAGAAGCCCGCGAGATCGCGCACGTCTTTGCCGGCGACTGAGAGAATGATGTCGCCAGTGCGCAAATCCGATTTCTTCGCCGGTCCGCGGTCGGCAAGACCGACGATAACGAGGCGGTTCTCGACTTCGGTCGCGTAAAGCCCGAGCCAGGGTCGCGGCGGCGCGTTCCTGCGGCCGAACTTCATAAGATCGTCGACGATCGGCTTCAACAGATCGATCGGCACCATCATGTTGATATTCTGTGGCTGGCCGCGCTCGCCGGCGTGCTGGAGCTGTAGCGAGCCGATGCCGATGAGGTCGCCGGCGGGACCGATCAAAGCGGTGCCACCCCAGTTTGGATGTGCCGGCGCGGTGAAAATCGCTTCGTCGAGCACGTATTCCCAATAGCCGGCAAATTCCTGCTTGGCGACTATGCGCGCCGCAACCGAGCGCTGCCGTCCGCCGAAGCCGCCGACAACGACGCGCTCGCCAATCGATGCTGCAGCTGAATCACCGATCTCCAAAGACGGAACGTCGAGTTTGGCCAGCGCCTGGACCAAACCGAAGCCGCTCTCCTGGTCATAGCCAAGCACATGACCGGGCACTGAGCGGCCATCATTGAGTGCGATCCAGATATTGTCCGCCTCGGTGATCAGGTAGCCGATGGTCAGGATCAGGCCGTTGTCGCGAATGAACACGCCATTGCCGGCTCGCTCGGTGCCGAGCGTGTCGGCAGTGAAAGCATCCGCCGGTACAATCGCGTGCAGACCGACCACGCACGACAGCGCGTGCTCGAGGTCGTAGCCGTAATCTTCCGGCTTCGGTTGCACCGCGTTTGGCACTTTCCAGTCGCTAACGGACGGCATTCGCTTTTCCCCAGTCGCGGCAGCTCAGTTTAGGATTTTGCAGCCGAGTAGAGGTCTCCGGCAAGATGCCGTTGCCGCTATGTGTTGACGCTTTCTGCCGCGATCAAGCCCGATCGCAGCCTGACTGGCGATCATGCACCTGAAAGACTCGCGTCGAGAAACTCCTTCGACCATCGCGAATACTCGGCCTGACGCGTCACCTGCTTCATCAAGTCGGGCGATGCGACCGATTTGATATTGGCGGGCGGCGTGCCGGCGCGCAGCGCCTTGAGCGTTTCGTGCACGGCATTCACAGCAGCCATAAACGGCAAGTGACCCTGCAGGCAGACACGAACATTGCGCGCGCTGAGGTAGTCCAGGTCATAAAGGTCGGGCCCAGGGCTGCCGAGAAACAGCGGCAGCTTGACCGCGGTGGCCACCGCGTCGAGCTGCGCCCGGGTCTTGACCCCAGCCATGAACAACATATCGACGCCCGCTTCCTCATAGGCTTGTAAACGCGCGATCGTGTCGGCGACACCGGTGATCGCCATCGCGCTGGTACGGCCGACGATGACAAGCCGCTTGTCCTGGCGGCCGGCGAGTGCCGCCTTCATCTTGCCGGCGCCCTCCGCGATCGGGATCAGGCTTGGCCCGCTCGCTCCGAAGCAAGTTGGCAGCGTAGTGTCCTCTATTGTCATTGCAGCGACGCCAGCGGTTTCGAGCTCCTCCACGGTGCGTTTGACGCTGAGCGCATTGCCGTAGCCGTGATCGGCATCGACCAACAGCGGCAATTTGCCGGCGCGATTGATGCGGTAGGCCTGCTCGGCAAACTCGGTCAGCGTCAGCACCACAACGTCGGGTGCGCCAAGCACCGTAAATGACGCGATCGAGCCGGCGAACATGCCGGCCTCGAATCCGAGATCTTCTGCGATACGCGCCGAGATCGCGTCGTAAACCGAGCCCGGATAAATGCAACGCGGTCCTGCGATGAGAGAGCGCAATCGCTCCCGCCGCTCCGTCCAATCCATACTACTGCCCCTGTTGAAAGTCTGATCAATGGCGGTCGCTTCGCTTGCTGCGGGGGAGGTCGACTAGTGCTGCAATTCTTTCAACTTTTTCTCAAGAAACGGCAAACTCGCAACTGCAGCACAATTCGCCTGATCGGTGGTTGCCTGCTTCTGCACCTGCGCCCACCTCGCTTCGGCATCCTGTTTATTCCAAGGCCGCCTGGTTTCGGGATTGAAGGCGCCCTGTGTGACGAGATTATCAAGTGAGCGACGATAATCTTGCAGATTGAGAACGCGATCACGCTGCTCGAAATAGAAATTGGTGCCGTTCAGTTCACTGCAATGCCGCAAGCCAGCGGAAAAATTGCGCTGCGCCAACCGCGCGTCGAAGATCTTGGCCTTGAGGTCATTAATCGCATCCGCGTTTTGGGCATTTTGGGCATAAAGCGGGGTCGAAGTGAGTACTGCAAAAAGGCGGACCCAGACAGCTCTACGCCTCATCGTCCGCCTCCGCTGCACCAAAGGGGTTGATGAGAATTTTTATACCATCAGGATATTATTGTTCATAGCATTTACCGAGCATTCACCATGGCAGTGAAGTGTCGTTTCATAGGCACAACCGGCCGGAAAATCGCAGGTCTTTGCCTTTTTCCCGCCTAATGTTACCGGCAAGACTAGGCCGAAAGTCGGGGACCCAACGGGGGGCTGTTTTTGCGATCAGGTGTCAGCTTTACCATCGTCGCCTTGGCGCTAGCCGGCACGTCGAGCATTGCCGCGGCGCAGTATTATCCACCCCAGGATTACCCGGTGCCTCCGGCGCCTGTTTATGGTGCGCCTACCCCGGTCTACCGCGACGCTCGCGGGGTTCCGATCGATCCGCGCTACGTCCAGCCCGCGCCAGGGGAAGAAGTTTACGATGGTCCGGTCGGCCGGCCATTCTTCCCGCCACAGCCGATGCCAGTCCTCGGCGGGACGCAAATCCAGCGACCGCCAGCCGACCTCGACGGCGCGGCGGCTTCCGCCGATGTGACCGGTTCAATGCGCACCGTGCCTGGAGCGCCGCCGCCTGACTTCCAGCCCGGCAGTGCCGTGCCGCCGCGCGCCGGCGCAAACGTCATCGCCTCCCTGCCGCCGGAAGATCAGCCGGAACAAGGACCGGCGAAAGAATTGCCACCGCGCTTCCGTCGTCAGATCGTGGACTTCACCACTCCCGAGCCGGCCGGCACCATCATCATCGATACGCCGAACACGTATCTGTATTTCGTTCTCGGCAATGGCAAAGCCATTCGTTACGGCGTCGGCGTCGGCCGCGAAGGCTTCACCTGGTCCGGCACCGAACGCATCACCCGCATGAAAGAGTGGCCGGATTGGCTCCCGCCGAAGGAGATGATCGAGCGGCAGCCGTATCTGCCGCGCTTTATGGCGGGGGGCGAAAGCAATCCGCTAGGCGCGCGGGCGCTGTATCTCGGCAACACGGTGTATCGCATCCACGGGACCAATCAGCCGTCGACCATCGGCAGCTTCGTGTCCTCGGGCTGCATCAGGCTCGCCAACGATGACGTCGAAGATCTCTTCAACCGCGTGAGCATCGGCACGCGGGTCGTGGTCCTGCCAGGCAGCAATCCGGACGCGGCGGCCCTACACTCGTCAGTCGCCCGCTAAAGCCTGGTGTTTGAGCACAATCTTTTCAGGGCTGCCTTCGCCCCGCCGAGGCAACGATAAACTGTAGCCAAAGCTTCGCGCAGGCAGGAAACCGCTAGCCAGCCTGGATCGAGTCCGGGCCGGCTTTCGCGGGATCACGCTTTAGGCGCACGGCTCAACGACCTTCCCTCAGCCAATTTGACCGCGGCGCACGTCCGGCATCGCTTTGTCTTTTTTTAGTTTGTTTTTGCCCGACTCAGCTAAGGTTGCATGAGTCGGATTCACCCGTTCAGCGGCGCCCTGGTGCTGATCGTGAAGCTCGGTCAGACGTGATTCTTCGCAGATCGCGCGGGCATTCAGCGAGGTCTCATGTTCCCCAATGTCCGTCTGCTGGTCGTAGCGGTTTTGGCTGCGATTGCCGGAATCGGCTGTGGTTTGGGCTTGTTCGCGACTTTTCGCGTCAATCACGAGCCGCTGGCACGGCTGACTGAGGGCGGGCCGCCGCTGCACCTTGCATTCAATAACCTGGTATCGGAGGCGGACGCGCGGTTGCCATTTGATGCGCGATTGCCGGCCAATGGCGAGGCGAAACCGGTTTCAGCTCCGATGATCGTTGCGCCGCCCAGTGCTTCCGCGGATCGCGCCGAAGCCGATTCGGCGGTTGGCGCGGCGGCGGGCGATCAGGAAATTGGCGTGGCGACTGAGAGTGACAGAGTAAATATCGATTCTGGGCCGCCAGCGGATCAGAAGAATGAGGCAAGCCTCGCCGCTCCGCTCCCGACAGAACCATCCGCCGGCAAAACCGAAAGCGTCGAGGTCGCACAGAGTCCCCAAGAAGCCGCCGCACTAAGTGTGCCGGAAGCGAACTCCGAGCCAAACAATGCGACCGCCTCAGCCGAGACTGAGGCCACGGCGTTGGCGGTAAGCGACGTTGGTGCGGCGCAAAGCGAGCCCGCTCATCCGGCCGCCGGCGAGAATCAAAAGTCTACGGACAAACCGACCAAAGCACGCAAAGCTGCAAAGATGCAGGCCCGAACGGTGCGGGCGACTGCGCCAGTGCGCCACACGGTCAAGACTGTTCGCGTTCGCCAAACACCGACTACAGTGGCGGCGCAGCCGGCTAATCAATTCGCGCTGGCGACCTATCAGTGGCCCGACACCCAAGTCACCCAAGCCGCTCAACCCGCTCAACAGGCTCAACCCGCCCAAACCGCCCGTCGGGTGATCGTGAGGCGGTATCGTATAGTCAAACGAACTGCACCGGCCGCACAGTAGCCGACAGCCGACGCAGCGGCGACAATCCAGCCAGCAGCTCTCGCCCTCGGCTTTCACCGCAGGCATAGGCGGCGGCCAGTAACCAAAGACTGGGATTGACGTCGGCAGCGGCGGCGCGCTGATAGCCGGCGATGCTCGCAACGTAACGCAAAGAGTTCGGGTGATCCCGCTTTCCGTTCTCGATCTTTCGCCGGTGACCACGGCCACGCCGGGCTCCGCGGCCCTGCGTAATTCGCTCGATTTGGCGCGGCTCGCCGATCAGCTCGGTTACACGCGTTACTGGCTCGCCGAACATCATAATCTGGCGAATATCGCCAGCTCCTCGCCCGACATCATGATTGGGCAAGTGGCGTCGGTGACATTGCGGATTCGCGTCGGCTCCGGCGGCGTAATGTTGCCCAATCACGCCCCCCTTGTGGTCGCTGAACGTTTCAAAGTGCTGGAGGCGCTGTTTCCCGGACGCATCGATCTCGGCCTTGGCCGCGCACCGGGCACCGATCCGGTCACCTCTTACGCGCTGCGCGCCAGGCAGGATCCGCGCGCGGGCGACGAATTTCTCGAGCGCTTTCAGGAATTACTGCTCCTCGAGCACGGCGGTTTCCCGGAAGGTCATCCGTTCCGCAATGTTCGCGCCGTGCCGAGCGACGTGGCGCTGCCGCCGATCTGGCTCCTCGGCTCGAGCGGCTACAGCGCGGAACTCGCTGCGGCGTTTGGGCTCGGTTTTGCCTTCGCCCATCATTTTGCCGATTACGACGCGACGAGTGCGATGCTCAGCTACCGCGAGCGCTTCAAACCAACACCGATGCTGCCGCGCCCTTACGCCATTCTGACCACGGCGGCGATCGCCGCGGATAGCGACGCGGAAGCCGAGCGCATCGCCGCGAGTGCGCAGTTGCATTACGTGCGGCGCGCCAATGGCGAATATCTGCCGCTGGAGTCGCCGGAGGCGGCTGCGGCCTATCCTTACACGCCGATCGATCGCGAAAGGTTGGCCCGGCATCGCGTTCGCTTGGCGGTCGGCAGCGCCGCCACCGTAAAGGACCGGCTGCTTTCCCTGGCGCAGGCTGCGCGCGCGGATGAACTTATGATCACGACGATGGTCTACGACCATGCCGCGCGGCGACGTTCCTATCAGCTCTTGGCGGAAGTCTTTGAGTTGCCGCGATGATTGTGTCGGGTGGCCGACTGCCCCCACGCAATTTCGCATGCCAAGCAAAACGAACTGGAATGCGCGGCCGCGACCCGGTCGCGCTAAAATATTTCATGAGCTCTCCGGCTTCATCTACCGAAATTTTAGCGCATTTTGCCATGACTGCGACACACACTCGCGATCTGGTGAAAATGATCCTGTCCACTAGGGTTCGCGACCGAGTTCGGACCATTTCACGTCGGCTGGGGGCGAAATTGGTCACTGCAAGCGCGCTGCGCCACAAGGCATCATTTCGGCCGAATCGTCGCCGCGGCGGCAGAGGCCACTACGTAGTCGCGCTTGTCGCGAGCTTGGCCGTGACCGCGGCTGCATCTCCCGCGGCGGCCGCTTATTGGTCCGACGGTTGGAACGGCGGGTACAGTGGCCACCACAAACATAGGCCGGCCCACAAAACCCACGAATCAAAAGCCGTCGACCATGCCGGCAAGGAATCGTCCGGCGAGGTGCCGAAAGGGCCGCTGCAGATTTTTATTTCGATCAATCAGCAGAAGCTGCACGTCTACAGCGATGGGGTGCATGTCGCGGACACCTCGATCGCGACCGGAGTGCCCAGCCTGCCGACACCGCTTGGCGTCTTCAGCGTCATCCAAAAGCAGGTTTTCCATCGCTCGAACATCTACAGCAATGCGCCAATGCCCTACATGCAGCGCATCACCTGGTCGGGTGTCGCCATGCATGAAGGCGAAAATATCGGCCATCCGGCGTCGCATGGCTGCATCCGCATGCCGCGTGATTTCGCCATCCGCCTTTACCGGCTCACTAAGCTCAACACGCGCGTCGTTATCGCTCGCTCCGAGCTAAAGCCGGTGGATTTCGCCGATCCGCATCTTTTCGTGCATCAGGAAAAGCCGCCCGAGATCGCCATGGCGGCGCCGAACGGCGCCGAGGCCGTAACCGTCAAGCCGGCCGAGCTTGTGGTGCATGCCGATCCGCCTGTCCTTGTTCCGCCGGTTGAGTCGGACGCTGCGGCCCCGCCGGCTGCGGCGGCGCCGGTGGTAGGCGACGGCGATCAGAAGGTTGAAAACGCCGCTCACCCGGCCGATGCGGCGACTTCTGCCGATGCGGGCGCGACAGCGCCCTCCAAGGCAGCCGAAATGGCGCAACGCGCGATTGCGAAGAAAACGCCGATCTCGATCTTCATCAGCCGCAAGAAGCAGCGGCTTTACATCCGGCAAGATTTCGAGCCGCTGTTCGAAGCACCGGTTGTGATCGACCAGCAGGACGCCCCCTTCGGCACGCATGTGTTCAGCGCGCTCGAATTTACCGGCGCAGACCACACCTCACTGCGCTGGAATGTGGTCTCGCTTCCGGGCGAGACCGCAAAGCGCGTGCGCTATGTCGAAGACCGCCATGGCAAACATGGCCGCTCGCGGCGGCGCGAGATCGAGGACGAGCGGGCGACCGATTCGCAGCCGTCGCAAACTCCGGCGCAAGTGCTTGCCCGCATCGAGATTCCGGCCGACGTGAGCGAAGCGATTGCGCAAATGATCGGCCCCGGCGCCTCGCTCATCGTCTCGGATCAGGGTCTGGGCGATGAAACCGGCGAAGGCACCGACTTCATTGTCGTGACCCGATAAGCCGCCGCAGCAATCCCGGGCTACACGTGGCTTGAGCGCGACCAAAGGCGCCGATAGGCTCCCTGGCCGGCGATTGCCGCCAGGCGGTGCCATGCGGCCGCGCCGTCTAAACATCCGCGACTGAACATTGATGGAGGATCACATTGGGTAAGCATTTTACATTGACCGCTTCGGACAATTTCAAGCTCGGCGCCTACCGCGCCGATCCGGCCGGAAAGGCCAAAGGCGGCATCGTCCTCATCCAGGAAATCTTCGGCGTCAATCATCACATTCGCGCCGTCTGCGATCGCCTTGCCGGCGAAGGCTATACGGCCGTGGCGCCGGCGGTGTTCGATCGCCAGCAGCCGAATTTCGAATCCGGTTACTCGCCCGACGAGATCGCCAATGCGCGCAAGTTCGTCGCCAACCCGGATTTTAACGCGATGCTGCGCGACGTGCAGGCGGCCATCAATGAGCTGAAACCGAACAGTCCCGTCGGCATCATGGGATTCTGCATGGGCGGCACCATTTCGTTCCTCGCCGCCTGCAAGCTCAACGGCCTCTCGGCGGCGGTCTGCTATTACGGCGGACAAATCGCCAAGAATGCCGATGAAAAGCCGAAAGTGCCGACGCAGATGCATTTCGGCGAACAGGATGCGTCAATCCCGATGAGCGATGTCGAGATGATCAAACAGAAGCGCGGCGGCGATTGTGAAATCTACGTCTATCCCAATGCGCAGCACGGTTTTCATTGCGACGAGCGCGGCAGTTACAACGCCGAAGCCGCCAAGCTCGCTTGGCAGCGCGCGATGGCGTTTCTGGGAAAGCATGTGAAGTAGGAGGACAGAGGCCGGATCTCAGAGGTCGGATGACGCTGACATCTGATCTCTGACCTCTGATTACGCCGCAACACCCGTTCCGATCGGGCAGCTCACGCCGGTGCCGCCGAGGCCGCAATAGCCATGTGGATTCTTGGCGAGATATTGCTGGTGATAGTCCTCGGCGAAATAGAACGGCGGCGCGTCGAGGATTTCGGTCGTGATCGGGCCCATCCGCTGCGCTGCTAGCGCTTTGCCATAGGCGGCCTTGGAGGCTTCCGCCGCGGCGCGCTGCTCGGGCGAGAAGACATAGATGGCGGAGCGGTATTGCGTGCCGACGTCGTTGCCTTGGCGCATGCCCTGGGTCGGGTCGTGGCTCTCCCAAAACGTCTTGAGCAACTGCTCGTAGGAGATCTTCTTCGGATCATAGACCACGAGCACGACTTCGTTGTGCCCAGTGCGGCCGGAGCACACTTCTTCGTAGGTCGGGTTGGGCGTCAACCCGCCGGCATAGCCGACTGCGGTCACGTAAACGCCCTCGCCAAGCTCCCAGAACTTGCGCTCGGCGCCCCAGAAGCAGCCTAGCGCGAACATCGCCATGGCGAGGCCGGCGGGGTAGGGGCCCTGTAGCGGCCGGCCATTGACGAAATGCGTCGGCGCGGTCGGGATCGGGGTCGTACGGCCAGGCAAGGCCTCTTCGGGCGCGGGCATTTCCAGCTTCTTGCGGAATGAAAACATGACGGGGGCTCCGGTTCGGCGCGGCGGGAGGGCAAGAATTTCGAAGTAAATATAAGCGCGGCGCGCACCGACCGCATCGGGGCGCAGCGATCACGTTTTGCGTGCGATGATAATCATTCTCCGTTAGCGGCCGGCCATTCAAGATTTTCCCTCCCCTGAAAGGGGAGGGTTGGCACGCGTTAGCGTGCCGGGGAGGGGTCAGGGTTTCACTGATGCGCGAACGTCGACCCCCACCCGGCGGCTGACAGCCGCCGACCTCCCCTTTTCAGGGGGAGGCAGTGGGCAGCGCACTGCCGTTGCGGCGGCTTCCACCTGCCGCATTTGCCGCTTATTGTGCCGCCCGCTGGGATTCGGCTTAGCGCACGATCCCGAAAAGTGGGCACCGGTTTTCGAATAAGATCATGCGTAAACAGATTCCTCCAGGAGGCAACCAAATGGTTCGCGTATCGGCTTTTGTCTGCGCTTTGCTCTGCGCTCTTGCTTTGGTTGCTGTAACGCCCGTGATCGCGCAACAGGCGCCCGCCGCGGCGCCGCCGCCGCAGCCGGCTTATGGCTCGCCGATCACGCTCGATCAGGCCAAGCGGGTCATGGCCGCGGCCGAGCTCGAAGCGGCCAAAAATTCCTGGGCGGTCGCCATCACCATTCTCGACAGCGGCGGCAACATGGTCATGTTCCACAAGGGCGACAACACGCAGCTCTCGGGCATCAGCACCTCGGCCGGCAAGGCGCGCACCGCGCTCGAATTCAAGCTGCCGAGCAAGGCGCTCGACGACGCCATTGCCGCCGGCGGCGCCGGCATGCGGCTCCTTGCGCTCAAGGACATCACCCCGCTGCAAGGCGGGCTTCTCATCCTGGTCGACGGTAAGATCGCCGGCGCCATCGGCGTCTCCGGCGCGCTGTCGGCGCAGGACGATCAGGTCGCCAAAGCCGGCACCGATGTCTTGGCGAAGGGGATGTAGGGAGGCGGCTTCTAGTCACAACTTTCTAGAAAGGCTTCAGCCTTTTTGCGGTTAGCAAAACGGCCAACTTCGCGATAATCGGCAGAATGTCCCGCACTTTGCGGCGATTGTAGCACGACAAATTCACCACCCTGCTGTTCCACTATCGTGGTGAGATCGTCTACATCATACGGTGACATGTGCCGAGCACCGCAACGCCGGCAGTCGTCGTCGCACATGCACGACCACTCATCCCGCCATTGGTGGTCACAACGAGCACATTTGTAGTAATTGCGATACCAGGCCATATTGTCGGCTCACTTTCATTTTTGCCAGTCGTTCACTCTCGCGAGCGCAGACGATAATAACCGCGCGAAACGAATTCGAGATAGCCGCGATCTCGTAGGAACTGCAGTTGCTGGCGAATCTTCGGTTTTACATTTTTATTTTCTGGGTAGAGGTGACCCAATTTTTTCTCGAACGCGTATACATCATCGATTTGAAACTCGAGTTTTCCAATGGCCTCGACGCATTTCATAACCTCGATAAGCCATCCCCTGGCTTGTTGCCCTTGGTCCCGCAGAAATAGCGTCTTTTGCCATTGTTTAAGCACCGAATCCCTAGGCTCTACCCGGCCATCACGAACGAAATAAATTTTGCCTGATTGCGGGATCTTGTTGAGCAGGATGGGCGAGCCAATCCATCCCGCGCGCCTTGCCGTCTGCGCTAATGGCTTACGTTCGGCAATGACATCACGCACGAAAAAATGCTTCGGAACAACGAAAAAATTAGTGACCGATAATTGCTTAAAGTCGTAATTCAAAAGAAACAGATTGGGGTTGTTATCAGCGGCTAGGCGCTCGCATTTGGTCTTAAACGCGCCGTCAAGAACTTTGCTTCCAAAAAGAGACTTTTGACTTTTCAGCTCGTATTCTTCTTTGCAAGCGAAGCACAAGAAATCTGCTACAGGACTGTTATTCGGAAATGGATTTATGGTCGCGTTACCACAGTTCGGGCAAAAGACTTGATCGCGTACCCACCGCTCTGTCCACGCACGGGCGCTCTGGGACCCGCTCGTGTATGGAAGCTGAGCTTCCTCAAAGCCGAGTTTCATGTTGGCTGGATCATTCCGCCGCCAATACGCGGACACGCCGCTCAATCTTTGGCCAGTCCCCGGCGCGCGCGAGGCGTAATTCGTAAGAGCTTTGCAAATTCATCCAAAGCTCTGGCGTGGTGCCGAAATATTTTCCCGGCCGGAGTGCGATGGGTGCGGTAATTGCCGAGCGGCCGTGAACGATGTCATTGATACGAGCAGGATTCACGTCGATATCACGCGACAACCGATTCTGGCTGATGCGATTTGGCTTCATGAATTCTTCTGCAAGAATTTCACCGGGCGGTATTGGTTCCAGGCGTTTGTGTTTGGACATGGCTAGGGTTCTATATAGCCGAACGGCGCAAGGAGATTAGCGCTTTATCTTCGTCTTGGCTTCCAGCCGCCGCGCATGCCGGGGCGGCCCAGCGTCGAGCGCGGCCCGGAGCGGGATTTTTCGTTCCCTGTCGCGCCGGAGCTTGCCCTGGCCGCCGGGCCGGGGGCGCTCCCCGCCTCTTGCGCCGGCACTGACTCGACATCCGGGCCCATCTCATCGAGCGTCGGCTTGCGCGGACCGCGATTTTGCGTCCCTGTCGCGCCTACGGCGCTCCTCGCCTCTTGGCTGACGGCGCCCGGCCGATGCGGCGCGACTTCATGATGAAGCGCAATGCCCATTTCGTCGAGCGTGGGCTTGTGGATTCGGGATTTACCTCGCCCCGCTTGCGGGGAGAGGTCGCCGCGCGCAGCGCGGCGGGTGAGGGGGCCTTGCCGCGATTCTGACTCTGGCTGCGATGCCCCCTCATCCCAGCCTTCTCCCCGCCCGCGGGGAGAAGGTGCAGAAAGAAATTTCGCCGTCGGATCGTCCATCACCGCAAGTTCGGTGGTGCGTAGCCGCTTGATCTCGTCGCGCAGCCGCGCCGCTTCTTCGAAATCGAGATCAGCGGCGGCGGCGCGCATGCGGGTTTCAAGGTCGCTTATGACCGCCTCAAAATTGTGGCCGATGGTGGCGGCCTCCGCGAATTCGCCGTCGCCGTCGCCAGTCGCGATCAGTACGTGATCGCGCTCGTAGACGCTGTCGAGAATGTCGGCGATGCCCTTGCGCACGCTCTCCGGCGTGATGCCGTTCGCGGTGTTGTATTCCTGCTGCTTCTCGCGGCGGCGCTCGGTCTCGGCGATGGCGCGCTCCATCGAGCCGGTGACGGCATCGGCATAGAGAACGACGCGGCCGTCGATATTGCGCGCAGCGCGGCCGATGGTCTGAATGAGGCTCGTCTCGCTGCGCAGGAATCCCTCTTTGTCGGCATCGAGGATGGCGACCAGTGCGCATTCCGGAATGTCGAGGCCTTCGCGCAAAAGATTGATGCCGACCAGTGCGTCGAAGGCGCCAAGCCGCAGATCGCGGATGATCTCGATGCGCTCGATCGTGTCGATATCGGAATGCATGTAGCGGACGCGAATGCCTTGCTCGTGCAGGTATTCGGTCAGGTCCTCGGCCATGCGCTTGGTGAGCACGGTGACCAGCGCGCGATAGCCGGCCTGTGCCACGGCGCGAACCTCGCCGACCAGATCGTCGACCTGGGTCCGCGCCGGCCGCACGTCGACCGGCGGATCGATCAGCCCGGTCGGCCGGATCACCTGCTCGGTGAAGACGCCGCCGGATTCGTTGAGCTCCCACGGGCCGGGCGTCGCGGACACACACATGGTCTGCGGCCGCATCGCGTCCCATTCCTCGAAACGCAGTGGCCGGTTGTCCATGCAGGAGGGCAGGCGGAAGCCATATTCGGCAAGCGTCGCCTTGCGCCGGAAATCGCCGCGATACATGCCGCCGAGCTGTGGGATGGTGACGTGGCTCTCGTCGACAAAGACCAGCGCGTTGTCTGGAACATATTCGAACAAAGTCGGCGGCGGCTCGCCCGGCTTGCGGCCGGTCAGATAGCGCGAATAGTTCTCGATGCCGGCGCAGCTGCCGGTCGCCTCCATCATTTCCAGGTCATAGAGCGTGCGTTGTTCGAGCCGCTGCGCTTCGAGAAGGCGGCCGGCGGCGTTGAGCTGTTCGAGCCGCTGGCGCAGTTCGAGCTTGATGCCGGAAATCGCCTGCAACAAAGTCGGCCGCGGCGTCACATAGTGCGAATTGGCGTAAATTTTGACGAATTCGAGCTCGTCGGTTTTCTGCCCAGTGAGCGGATCGAATTCGTGGATCGCTTCCACTTCGTCGCCGAACAGCGACACGCGCCAGGCGCGATCTTCATAGTGCGCCGGGAAAATTTCGATGACATCGCCGCGCACGCGGAACGAGCCGCGATAGAAATCGCCGGCGGAGCGCTTGTATTGCAAAGCGACCAGGTCGGCGAGCAATTGCCGCTGGTTGAGCCGCTCGCCGCGGCGGATCGTGAAAGTCATGGCCGAATAGGTTTCGACCGAACCAATGCCGTAGATGCAGGACACCGAGGCGACGATGATCACGTCATCGCGCTCGAGCAGCGCTCGCGTCGCGGCGTGGCGCATGCGATCGATCTGCTCGTTGATCGAGGAATCCTTCTCGATATAGGTGTCGGTGCGCGGGATATAGGCTTCCGGCTGGTAGTAATCGTAATAGCTGACGAAATATTCGACCGCATTGTCCGGAAAGAAGCCCTTAAACTCGCCGTAGAGTTGCGCGGCGAGCGTCTTGTTGGGCGCTAGAATGAGCGCCGGCCGCTGTGTCTGTTCGATTACCTTGGCCATGGTGAAGGTCTTGCCGGAACCGGTGACGCCAAGCAGCACCTGGCTGCGGTCGTTGCCACGCACGCCTTCGACCAAGTCCTTGATGGCCTCCGGCTGATCGCCCTTGGGATCGAAGTCAGATTTGATCGCGAGCCTCCGCCCGCCTTCGGATTTGTCCGGCCGCGGCGGCCGATGCGGTGTCCACGGATGTTCGCGAAATTCCGGACGGCCTTCGCGCAGCAGGCGGTCCAGCGACTGCTGACTCGCCGCGCTGCCGAATGCGCTTATCCCTCCTTCCACTCCCTGTGGGCGCGCCAAGCGCGATCGAGTAGATGTCTCTTCGCCGTATTTAATCGTCCCGCCACGCTCGCCCTCGGACGGTGACGACGTCGCCTCGTCTTCTTCTTCGATCCCCAAGGCGCGCGCGAGATCGGGATCGAGCTCGCCGGGCGAGACCGGCGTCCGGCCGACATAGCCTTTTTGCGGCGGCTCGGCGACACCGCGCGCCACCGAGGCGCGGGCGCGGTGCGCTTGCGCGAAATCAGCGCGGCGGTCCCAGGAATTGTCCGGCGGCGGCTGCAGCCCGCTGCCACGCCTCGCGGAAGTATCGCCGGTCTGCGCGCCAATGCCGGCGCGGCCCTGTCCGATGCCGGGATTGAGCAGATCAGCCAAGGACGGGTCGAGCGCCGGCGTGTCCGGACGCGCCGCCTTGGCGCGGGTCGGCTTGGCTGGGTCTTTCTTCGAATGTTTTGCCGGATCGCGCCGGTGCGGCGCCTGCGGCCGATCGGGGCCTTTCGCCATCGTCACAATATGGGTCGAGTCTGGCGGTAGCGAAAGTGACACTACTTTTGCGTCATGGCCGGGCTTGACCCGGCCATCCACGTCTTTGGAGTTGCAGCGCTCAAGACGTGGATGCCCGGCAGATAGGCGAGCCAACGGGTCCGGCCCGAAGTGGCCGGCCCGATGACAAGCTCCGCGACGCCGTTCTTGGAACGGCTATGGCCCGTTATGACGGGGCGTTTATTCCAACCTGATCCCGGCGCGCTTTATGACTTCGCCCCATTTCTGTGAATCAGCGGCGATCAGCGCGGCGAATTCTTCCGGTGTTGCCCCCGCCGGCTCATCGCCGACGGTCGTATAGAATTGCCGCATCGCCTCCGACTGAAGCGCGCGATTGATCGCGGCATTGAGCCGATCGACGACCGGCCTCGGCACCCCCGTGGGCGCGATCACGCCAGCCCAGGTCGGCGCGGAATAGCCGGGAACGCCGGCCTCGGCGACGGTCGGCAGATCGGGAAAGGCCGGCGAGCGGTGATCGCCGCTGACCGCAAGCGCACGCACGGCGCCGGAACGCGCAACGGCGCGATCGAATTGAGGCTTTCGAACATCAGCTGCACGCGCCCCGCCATCAGGTCGTTGATCGCCGGCGCGCCGCCTTTATATGGCACGTGGACGATGTCGGTGCCGGTCATGAATTTGAACAGCTCGCCACCGACGTGGCCCGGCGAGCCGTTACTCGACGAGGCATTGAGAAGCTTGCCGGGATTTTGTTTGGCGTAGTCGATCAGCTCCGGCACCGAATGGAACGGTGTCGCCGGCGAAACCGCGAGCAGAAGCTGGCCACGCGCCGTAAGCGCGATGGGTTGAAAGTCGCGCGCGATGTCCAGCGGCACCACCAGATGTCTGGTGATAGCAAGCGCGCCGATCGGTCCCATGCACAGGGTATAGCCATCCGGCGGTGATTTCGCGGTGAGATCGAGGCCGAGCGTTAGCGCACCGCCGGGGCGATCATCGACCACGACCTGCTGATGCAGCTCGTCCGCCAACGCGCTGGCGAGCACGCGCGTGAGCGTGTCAGTGGCGCTGCCGGCGGCTTGCGGCACGATCATGCGGATCGGATGGTCGGGAAATTCCGCTTTCGCAGACGTTGTGAATGCAAAAGCAATAATGACCAGAATCAATTGAGCGCGGCGTGTCATGCGGCTTTGCAATCTAATCGAGATGGCCGGGACAAGCCCGGCCATGGCACGCTAATGTCCTGGACCAAGGGAGAAATGTCTATGGCTCTATTGGACTTCACGCCGCTGTTCGCGCCCGGCCTACCGCCGCCGGCGGTCAAATGGAACGGTTTCGCCAAATACAATTTCATCGGCGGCCACAACGATGCTGATCAGGTGCCGCTCGAGGCGCTGATCAAGGCAATGAACGACGTGCTCACGCGCGAGGGCCGCACGCTCGCAACTTACGGGCTTTCCAGCGGGCCGCTCGGTTACCGGCGGCTGCGGGAATTTCTGGCGCGCAAGCTCGAGCACACTGCCAGTATTCGCTGCGATGCCGACGAGATTCTAATGACCTCCGGCTCGCTGCAGGCGCTCGATCTGGTGAACGGAATTCTGCTGGCGCGCGGCGATACCGTCATCATCGAGCAGGCGACCTACCAAGGTGCGCTCACCCGCTTGCAACGCCTCGGCGTCGAAGCGGTCGGTATTCCGCTCGACGGTGAAGGTATGCGCATGGATGTGCTTGCCGCCGCTCTCGACGATCTCAAGCGCCGCGGCGTGCGGCCAAAATACATCTACACGATCCCGACGGTGCAAAATCCGACCGGCACGATCTTGAGCGAAGCGCGGCGCCACGACATGCTGCAACTCGCCGCGCAACACGGCGTGCCGATCTTCGAGGACGACTGCTATTCGGATCTGATCTGGGACGGCAAGCGGCCGCCGGCGCTCTACGCCATGAGCAAGCACGGCGGCGTCATCCATATTGGCTCGTTCTCCAAATCGGTCGCGCCGGCACTGCGCGTCGGTTACATCGTCGCGCCCTGGCCGCTTTTGGCACGCATGCTCGCGATCAAAACCGATGCCGGCTCGGGCGCGCTGGAGCAGATGGTGCTAGGCGAGTTCTGCCCGTCCCAGTTCGATGCCCATGTGCCGGTTCTTACTCGCGCTTTGCGGTCGAAGCTGGAAACCCTGATGGATGCGCTCAATGCGCAATTCGGCACCGCGGCCGAATTCGAGGATCCCAAAGGCGGCATTTTTCTCTGGGTCAAATTGCCGGATCAGGTCGACACGCAAAAGCTGTTCGCACCGGCGCTCGCCGCCGGGGTCGCCATTAATCCCGGCGCCGAATGGTCGACAGACAAGGGCTACGGCAAGAGCCGCACGCGGCTGTGTTTCGCCAATGCCTCGCCTGCGGCGATCCGCGAAGGCATCGCTACGCTCGCCGAAGTGTGCCGCCGCGAGTTCGGTGTGCCGGCGCGGATTGCGAATGTGGAGCGGGCGAGGGCGTAATTGTCCTGGGAGCGGCGTCCAACTCAACGTTATAGCCGCGGGCTCTATGCTCAAAGGCCTAGGTTCTATGCCCGAGAAACTCTAGTTACTGCTGGTCCGCTGGCTCTTTCTTGTGTCGCGTGACATCGTCCAGCCCCAACGCGTGGCGCTCGTGTTGTAGAAGCAATTCCTTGTATAATTCGTTCTCCTGGTATTCGAGCGAGCTCTCGATTCTCTCGTTTTGCAATCGCTCATACCCGCCGATCAGCACGCCGATCAGCATCAGGATAGAAAAGTTCACTACGGCGAAGGCCGACATGATTGCGGACTTCCCGCCCTTCGTGAAAAGGTAGGCGGCGACCGCGCCGATCAAGGTCAGGGCCGCGGGCACTAGATTGGAGATCGCGCCGACACGGCTCGATCCCGTCATATATCCGCTGACCATCCCCACGATGCCGAACGGAACGCCAACAAATATGCCGAGTTTCATTAGCCAATAGACTTTGACCGTATTTCCCGGCAGCCGCGTGGTATATCTGATGAGGCCGCCGACGGCGGCGACAAAGCAAGCGACAACGATTGCAAGCGATACGAGGTCCAGAGTTTCGAGCAGACTCGGCGCAATATTGTTCATTTGTCGCTGATGGCCGTTACATAGCTGGACGAATTTGTTCGAAACGCCTGTTGATTACTTCCACCCTGGCGCATTGCGCGAAAAAGTCCAAATCGTCACTTGCCAGAGGAACGCCGCGCCGTACGATTTTTTTCAATGCTTTACAGGAATCGGCGGCTTCGAGAACCTCACAGCCTGGAGAGGTTTCCTTGAGTTTGCTTATGAAGTCGACGTCGCTAATTTCATTGTCATTCCACTTGTCGTCGGTGGCCTGACACGAACTCCGAAGAGTGAAGAAGGCACTGCAGGCGGCGGAATTGCTCCCGGGCGTATCCGGGACTTCGGCCATGGCCATATCCGCCAGCTCGTCGGCGCTAAACAACTCTCCGGTCGTGGCTTTTCTGGACCAGGCACTACACTTCCCTGCATAGTTGGGCTGGGACGCAACACGCACTACACCGTAACCGTTCGAGTCGGCCAGGATGCCGTCAATATTATCGACCCGCTGGTCCGAGGCACTACCGGCATGATCGGAATTGTCCAACAAGAAGTAGCTGGGAGTGCCCGAAACCGCCGCAGCCTGGACGGGTTGGCAAGGCTGGAGCAACAGCACAAATCCGCAGGCCGACACGCTGGTTAGGCGTTTCGGCGTCAAACGTGGAAAAAACGACCCACTTTGGTTTTATACTCGGCATATTACGGAAATTGCGCAGCCAGAAGCCGCTCCTCATAAAGTGCGCGGCCGGCCTGAAGTCCGCTGCACAGGAGAAATAACAACATGGCTTGCAGACTGTCGATGAGAAGGGCCAGTCCGAGAATCGAAACGATATTTCCGACATACATCGGATGTCTGACGATCGAATAGGGGCCGGCAGTTACCAAGAATCTCGCCTGCGGCGTGACAGTAAAGGCCTGGCGAAGAAATACCAAAGCGCCGATGACAAGGATCGCGCCCGATACAATCAGAGCCAGCGCAACTGCGATGTTGGTATGGAATAGGTTGCCCTGCGGAACGTACACGAAAATATAAACGGCAAACGCCGCCAAGACAGCGACCAAATTCGGCAAAGCGGTTTGATAGCGCGAGAGCGGCGGACGCAGTGACAGCAGGATGATCGCGGCCAGGGTCAGATAAACGGCCGAGAAGAATTTGTTCAATGCGCTCAGTGACGGCACCGTATAGATGCCCTGCGAAAAATAAATCTTGAGCGGCTCGATCCCGTCATATACGGCGGTCCAGTCGATGACGGCAAAAACGCAGATAAATAATCCAACGATGTGGTTATCGGCCTCCAAAACGCTGTTCCAAATCAGCTTGATCCGGCTTTCGACCGACAATGTTTGATTCTCCATCGCAGTGGCTCCGCCTTGCGCGAGGACGGCGTCAGCTGTTGATACGTATTCGGGTTCGCATCCGTCGATGCCTAATTTTAGTGGGTATCATCCCGATGATTCAATCAAGACGTGCGCAATGGTCGGCCTTAATGGTTTCGTGCCTACACCTCCAGATTCGATCGGCGTGCCGACGCGGATTGCCAATGTGGAGCGGGGAGCTCGGATGACAGAGGTCAGAGGGCAAACGACAAGTTTTTCTACCCCCCGGTCTCGCACCTCTGATCTCCGATATCCGATTTCTGACCTGCGACGTCTGCTTCAATTCGCCCGCTGTGACTTAATCTCATCAAATTTCACGGATGCTCGTTCAAACTTGTCGTTGAAAAGCCACATCGCATCGAGAATTTCGCGGAACGTTGCCGACGTCTTTGCTCTGTCGACCTGGCCAAAAGTGAAAATGCTGTTGTTGCGCAGATAACCCATTATCACCGGCTCGGAAACTCTGTAGCCCAACAGATTCCCGGATTGAAGAGCGGACTTTGTCGGGCTCGGAATAATCTGGATCAATTCAAATACCTTCATCTGATCGATCGGATTTGGTAGGGCTTTTGCGAGCACCGGGATTTGCAAGAAAACATCTGCATGCGCATTCACGAGGCCGTCCCGCACCGCAGTCCAGTGATTGAACCGATGGTCTAAATTGCCGATCCGCCTCTCTTCCTCGGCGTCGCGAGCAATCAACGCAGGATCAAAGGCGGCAATTGCTCCTTTGATCGCCGACCATTTTCTTTGGCCGACCTGATCTTCCGACATTCCGGTTTGCAAACTTCCCTTGTACGTATTCGACCGGGCATTGCCGATGTTTTGGTTGCCGTTAGTCTCGGCAAAAAATATCCCTAGGCTAATGCGGCCGGCCGCTTCCGCGTTTGATCGTTCGAGACCCTTGGCGCGTGCAATCGCGATCCCGAGATCGACCACATCTTTAAACGGTGTATCGGACATTTGCGCATTCGCGGGTGGCGCCTGCATGATAGCGAAAAGATTCGCATATTCGTCGAGCAGCGGCTCATTCTCCGCGTCGAAATAGGCCGGCGGAATTTTAAATTTGTTCGGTCTTCCGATTTTGGACGGAAACGCGTCGGTGAGATCCTTGTACGCACTGAGCATACTGTTGCGAGCGAGGTAGAGCGCTTGCCCCGGCAAGTCCGGGAGCTGTTGTTTTGAATCGATCTGGGTGCGACGCTGCTGCAAGACCTGTTTGAAACGGCTTACGGCGTCGTTGTATGAACTCATCGCTTCGGATTGTGGCTTCGCGTGCACGATAGCCTGACCTGCTGCCGGCGAAGTAAAGCCGAGAACGGCGACGCGGCCCAAGAGCAGCGACATCACGGTCAGAGCGACAATGATATTCAGTAGCGGGACTTTGATTATCATCGGATGACAGAGGTCAGAGGTCAGAGTTCAGAGTTCAGAGTTCAGAGGTCAGAGGTCAGAGGTCAGAGTTCAGAGGTGGCCAACGACGCGCAATCTGTTATCTGTCATCTGACATCCGACCTCCGACCTCCGATTCAAAACCCCCGCACTGTCTGCGTTACGTGCTCCACTTCCGGCGGCGAGGCGAAGCAATGACCAACCAGCTTGCGCCATTCCTGGAAATCCGCCGAGCCGCGAAAGTCGACGGTGTGGTTTTCGACTGTGTCCCAGCCGACGAATAGCCGATAGCGCGCCGGCTTCTCGATCGAGCGGCGCAATTCCATGCTGCGGCAGCCCTTGGCGCGCTGAAAAATCGGGGCGGCTTGCTTCACCCCTTTTTCGAATTCCGCCTCCATGCCCGGCTTGACGTCGATCTGCGCGATTTCGGTGATCATGATCGGTCCTTGTTTTGCTAGTTCGCCCTAACCCGCCGTCCATTCTGTCGCATGCCGCATGCGAGCATGGTCTGGCCGGAATTGTCCATCGGGCCCCGATGACAGGCGCCGATGACAGCAATGCGCGGGGTGGGCTTCATTGCGCCGCCAAGTCAGACTAGATTTGCGCCCTAGGCTTGAGGGTCATCAGCATCTACAGACGGGTTGACCATGATTGAAGTACATTATTGGACCACGCCCAACGGTCATAAAGTAACGATCTTTCTCGAAGAAGCCGGATTGGAGTACAAAATTATTCCAATCAATATCGGCAAGGGCGAACAATTCAAGGCCGATTTTCTCGGCGTATCGCCGAACAATCGCATCCCCGCAATTGTCGACCACAAGCCTGCCGATGGCGGCAAGGCGATTTCGGTTTTCGAATCCGGCGCCATCCTGCTCTATCTCGCCGACAAGACCGGGAAGTTCATTCCGAAGGATTTGCGCGGCCGCACCGCGGCGCTTGAGTGGCTGTTCTGGCAAATGGGCGGTCTCGGCCCGATGTCCGGACAGAACAATCATTTTGCCCATTACGCCGTCGACAAGATCCCTTATGCGATCGATCGCTATCGCAATGAGGTGAATCGCCTCTATGGCGTCATGAACAAGCGGCTCGCCGGTCACGAATTTCTCGCCGGCCCGTATTCAATCGCCGACATGGCTTGTTATCCGTGGGTCGTGCCGTGGGAGCGGCAGGGCCAGAACATCGCCGATTTCCCGCATCTCAAGCGCTGGCTCGAAGCGATCAAGGCGCGTCCGGCGGTGATCAAAGCTTACGAATGGACGCCGAAGATCAATCCCGGCCAAGGCGGCATTCGCACCGCGGAGGAGCGCGCGATCCTGTTCGGCCAGACCGCGCAATCGGTCGCGGCGATGGCGGGGAAGCGGTAGGCCAGCAAATAATGGCACCCGCTTTGCACGCCTGCCGTCAACGTCATGCCCGCGCATAGCCGTTCGAAGAACGGCGTCGCTTCGCTCGCCTATGTCGCGGGCATCCACGTCTTAACGATACAGGCGACAAGACGTGGATGGCCGGAACAAGTCCGGCCATGACAATCTCCTACTGCTGCGCGACGCCGCCGAGATAGCCGGCGATCTTCCAAGCGCCGTCTTGCTTGCCGTAACAAATTTGGTCGCCGCCGAGCGGTGATATCGATTGCGCGTCGACATATCCGGTTTTACCCGACGGCGTAGCGACGTGCAGGAAAAACGGCTCGTTGGGATTGGCGGGCGGGGCAGTATCGGGCAGGACGCGCACCAGATTCGCCCCGAGTTTCTCGACCACGGGCGAGTTGGGCGTCGCCGCTGCGTGCACATCAACGCCGGTCTTGATCGGATAGCCCCACTCGCTCGGATCGGTCTGCGTTGCTTTGGCAAGCGCATCCAAAGCGCTCGGATCGAGCTTGGGGTCGGCCGGCGCGCAGAAAGTGCCGGGCTGCTGCGGCGATTCCTCTGCAGACGGTTCGGTGGCGAAGCCAGCCAATATTTGCCAGCCCGAACCGTCCTTCGCGTCAAGATCGATCGCCTTGGCGAGGTTATCGATCCCGGGTTTGTGCGGATCGGCGAGATTCTTGTCCTGCATCCAGAAGAAATTTTGCGCCACCACCATCTTGGTGAGCGCGGCGCGGTCTTTGTGCGCAGCGACCTCACCGAGCTGGTTACGAAAGGCGGTGAAGCTTGGATCGCTCAACGGCGCCGGCGGCGTCACCGGCACCTCCTGATACGGTTTGATCGGCGGTGGTGGCGGCGGCTTGAAACCGCCTGGCGGCAGCGGCAATTGGCCTTGCTGTGCCGAGGCGGAGTGTTCGGCGCAAACTGCCAAAGCGGCGGCGATTGCTAGAACGGCGATGAGCCGACGGCGCATGGAAAACCTCCTCGCATCGCGGCGGATAGCCGCAAATTGCGACCGCGCTGCGGCGATGCCTTAAGCATTAACATCAATACGACTTCGGCATTCCCAAAACTTTTTCAGCGATGAAGCAGAGGACAAGCTGCGGTGAAACCGGTGCAAGCTTGGCAATCATGATCTCGCGAAAATAACGCTCAACGTGATACTCCTTAGCATAGCCATAGCCGCCGTGGGTTGTGATCGCGGTTTGGCAAGCTTTGAATCCGGCTTCGGCGCCAAGATATTTGGCCGCGTTCGCCGCCGGTCCGCAGGCAATGCCGTGATCGTATTGCCAGGCGGCTTTGAGCATCATCAGATCCGCCGCTTCCAGTTCCATCCAGCATTCCGCCAGCGGATGCTGAATGGCTTGGTTTTGTCCGATCGGCCGGCCGAACACGACGCGCCCTTTGGCATAGGAACTGGCCCGCGCCAGTGCGGCGCGGCCGAGTCCAATCGCTTCGGCTGCGATCAGGATGCGCTCGGGGTTGAGGCCATGCAGCAGATAGTCGAAGCCGCGCCCCTCCTCGCCGATCCGATCGGCGAGCGGAACCGGCAGACCGTCTATGAACAACTGGTTGGAGTCGACCGCCTTGCGGCCCATTTTTGCAATCTCGCGCACTTCAACATGCCGGCGATCGAGCGCGGTATAAAACAAGCTGATCCCGTCGGTGGGCTTACGGCCGGCGCCGAGCGGCGCGGTGCGGCCAAGCAGCAGCATCTTGTCAGCAACCTGCGCCGTTGAAATCCAGATCTTGGCGCCGGTAACCATGTAAAAGTCGCCGCGCCGTTCCGCCCGTGTTTTGATCTTGGCGGTTTCGAGACCGGCATCAGGCTCGGTCACCGCGAAGCAAGCTTTTTCCTTGCCGGCGGCGATCGGCGGCAGCATCCGTTGTTTCTGCTCCTCGGTGCCGTAAACGACGACCGGATTGAGCCCAAAAATATTCATGTGAATTGCGGAGGCACCAGAAAGACCTGCGCCCGACGCGGCGACCGTCTGCATCATTACCGCCGCTTCGCTGACGCCGAGACCTGAGCCGCCAAAGGCCTGCGGAATGCAAACGCCGAGCCAGCCGTCTTGCGCCAGTGCGCGATAAAACTCGTCCGGGAAATTGCCGTCGCTATCGCGTTTGAGCCAGTAATCGTCGCCAAAGCGCGCGCAGATCTTTTCGATTGCGGCGCGCACCGATTGCTGAAGTTCGGTAGGGGCGAAGTCGATGGCTGCTACTCCGCCGCCTGCATTGCCGGGGCGTCGATGAAGCCGCCGGCTTGGCGCCGCCACAGCGTCGCATAGTGGCCGCCTTGCGCGAGCAGGTCGCGATGCGAGCCCTGCTCGACGATGCGGCCGTGTTCGAGCACGACCAGGCGATCCATCTGCGCGATGGTCGAAAGCCGATGCGCGATCGCGATCACGGTTTTGCCGGCCATCAACGTGCCGAGGCTCGATTGAATGGCGGCTTCGACTTCGCTGTCGAGGGCGGAGGTCGCTTCGTCAAAGACCAGGATCGGCGCGTTTTTAAGAATGACGCGGGCGATGGCAACGCGCTGGCGCTGACCGCCGGAAAGCTTCACGCCGCGTTCGCCTACATGAGCGTCATAGCCGCGGCGGCCGTGCCAATCTTCGAGTTCGAGGATGAAGTCGTGAGCGTGCGCGAGTCTCGCGGCATGCTCGATGTCTTGGTCGCTGGCGGTCAGCCGGCCATAGCGGATATTGGCGCGAATCGAACGGTGCAGCAGCGAAGTGTCCTGCGTCACCACCGAAATTTGCGCGCGTAGCGATTCCTGCGTCAGCAGCGAGATGTCCTGTCCGTCGATGAGGATCGACCCGCCTTCCAGCTGAAAGAACCGCAACAGCAGATTGACGACGGTGGATTTGCCGGCGCCAGACCGGCCGACCAGGCCGATCTTCTCGCCAGGGCGAATGGTCAGATTGAAATCCTGCAACACGCCGGTTTCACGGCCATAACCGAAATTAACGTTGTTGAATTCGATTCGTCCGGCGCGCACATTCAGCGGGCGCGCATCGGCGGGATCAGGCAACTGCAGCGGCCGCGCGATGCTCAGCATGCCTTCTTGTACGACCCCCACATCCTCGAAGATTTCGGTAATCCGCATCGCGATCTGGCGCGACATATTGGTGAGCTGGAGCGTCAGCGGTAGGACCATAGCAATGGCGCCGACCTCGATCGCGCCGTAGCGCCACAATAACAGAGCCAGCGCGCCCGATCCGGCGATCAGTAGGGCATTGAGCACATCGAGAATGGCGCCGAAGGCGGTGAGCAGTCGCTGTGCCGCCGAAAACAGGTCGACGTGACGGTCGACTGCCTTGCGCACATATTGATCTTCGTCGCTGGCGCGCGCGAACAGCTTCACGGTGAGAATGTTGGTGTAGCTGTCGACGATGCGGCCCATCAGCGCCGAACGCGCCTCGGAAGAAACTTTCGAGCGATCGCGCATGCGCGGCACGAAATGCACGAGCAGCGCGATATAGCCGAAGAACCAAAGCAAGATCGGTAGCGCGAGCCAGCGATCGGCGGCGGCGGTCAACGCGATTGCCGAAGTGCCGTAGACCAAAATGTACCAGATGGTCGTGATGGTTGCGGTCAGCGTCGAGCGCACCGACGGCCCGGTCTGCATCACCCGATTGGAAATGCGGCCGGCGAAATCGTTCTGGAAGAAGGCCCAGCTCTGCCGCACCACGTGCCAATGCGATTGCCAGCGGATCAGTCCGGTAAACGGCGCCGCGATCGCCTGATTGGTGATCAGGTAGCGCGTGAACGTCACGGCCGGTCGCGCGACCAGCACCACAAGGGCCATGCCGAGCAGCCATGGCCAGCCGTCGGCAAGGAGCCGCTCGGGCGGTGTTTTGGTGACGAGGGTGACGACGCGGCCGATGAACCAGGGCACGGTGCTATCGCCCAGCGCCACCAGCAATTCCACCACGAACAAGGCTGCGAACAGCCATTTGGCCTGGCGGGCGAAGTGCCACAAGAAAGCGAGCAGGCTCGGCGGCGGTTCCGGATGTTCCGGTGCCGCGGTCGGCCTGAGGATTCGTTCGAATCGCGATAACATTTTCGTTGGTTACGGCCGCGCATGGTTTAGGTCAATCCGGCTTGCGTCAATCCGGCGGCCATCAATCGGATTGCACAAAAAGGTGCGCTTCACGACAGGATTATTGACCTTTTCGCCCAGCACAGCACGTGTCATCGTTCCGCGCAGTCAGAAAATGAGTCACGCGGGCAAGCGTGATGAAGGTGAAGAGCATGACAGGCCTGCGTCTTGCCGGCGCATTGATCGCGCTCATCGTCGCCGCGGCGCCGGCTGCGGCCGAGAACTTCCCGTCGCGGCCAGTGACAATGATGGTTGGATTTCCGCCGGGCGGTCCAACCGACACGCTGGCGCGCATCATTGCCGACGCGATGCAAGGGCCGCTCGGCCAGCCGGTCGTGGTGGAAACATTAAGCGGCGCCAGCGGCACCATGGCGACCGGCCGTGTCGCCCATGCCAAGCCCGACGGTTACACGATCGGCATCGGCCAATGGTCAAGCCACGTCGCTTCGCCGGCGATCTATCCGCTCGACTATGACGTGCTGCGCGACCTGTAGCCGATTTCGCTGCTTGCCGCGTCGCCGTTGTGGATGATCGGCAAAGAGTCATTGCCGCCGAAAACCATGCCGGAATTGATCGCGTGGATGCGAGCCAAAGCGGACCCGACAACCTTCGCCACAGTCGGTACCGGGAGCGCTGCCCATTTGTGCGGTCTGTATTTTGCCCAGAAGACTGGACTGCGCTTGTAATACGTACCTTACCGTGGTGCCGCGCCGGCGATGCAGGATCTCATCGGCGGACAAATCGATCTGTCTTGTCTCGAGGCGAGTTCAGGACTGCCTTATGTCCAAGGCGGCAAGTTCAAAGCCTTTGCCGTGATGAGTGAGCAGCGCTGGCCGAAATCGCCCGATACCCCGACCATGATCGAATCCGGGATTCCCGGAGCAGTCGTCAATTTCTGGCATGGCCTATGGACCACCGCAGGGACGCCGAAACCGGCAGTCGAGCGCCTCGACGCCGCCGTGATGGCCGCCCTGGCGAGCCCCGGCGTGCGCCAGCGCCTCGACACTATCGGCCAAGTTATTTTTCCGCGCGACCAGCAAGGCCCAGCGGCGCTTGCCGCTTACCAAAAGGCAGAAATCGAAATATGGTGGCCGATCATTAAAGCTGCCGGCATCAAGGCGGACTCAAGCGTGAAAAGATCATGGCGAAGTGACACGCTACGGCGCTTTTAATCGGCGACCTCGCCAGTTCAGCTTCAATTTCATTTTTTAGATTTCAAACCGCGGGAACTGCCGTTGCCGGCCGAAACTCCATTGGCACATAGTCAGGTTGCTCGGCTACGCGATCGAGCCAGGCGCGGATGGCCGGGAACGGCGTCAAATCGTAATCGCACTGTGGGGCGATGTGGGTATAGGCGTAGAGCGCAATGTCAGCGATGGTGTAGTGGCCGGCGACAAAGAAGTCGTGCAGCGCGAGATGTTTCTCCATCACGCCAAGGGCGCGATTGCCTTCTTCCATCCAGTCTTCCAGCGCGTGCTGCTGCAATTCGCGCCCACCTTTGACCAGCGTCAGCCAGAAATAGGCGGCGCCGAGATTGGGCTCGAGACTGTGTTGTTCGAAGAACATCCATTGCAGCGCTTCGGCGCGGCCGATGCGATCTTCGGGCGCGAGCGGAGTGCCGCCGGCGATGTACCAAAGAATGGCATTTGATTCGGCCAAGTACCGTCCCGGCTCTGCTTCAAGGAGCGGTACTTGCCCGTTCGGGTTCTTGGCCAGGAATTCCGGCGTATGGCTCTCGCCCTTGAGAATGTCGACTTCGATCAACCGATAGGGGACATGCAGCTGCGCGAGCGCGAGCCGCGTTTTATAGCTGTTTCCCGATCGCTCCATCGAATAAAGCGTAAACATTGCCAGTAATTTTCCGGCTGCTGTTGGGGTTCACTTAGTGGGCCGCTGTTGCAGTGGTACGACCTCAGGGCGGCAATGTCGTGGCAGGCCCGCGGGTTCCCTGGCTGCTCGCCGGCTGAGTGCGTCCATCGGCGGCAGGGTTGCGCACGGAACGCGGCCGAGCCGAAAATGCCGCAGATGTGAGAGCGAGGCGGGCTTTAACACTTGCCTGAGCGCCCAGTCGGCATTACCTAGCGACCCGCCTGAAAATGGAGAATCGCAATGGCCTTTCTCGCGGACCAGATCATGCGCATCAAGCCGTCGGCGACCATCGCCGTGACGGACAAAGCGCGTGCGCTCAAGGCCGCTGGCCGCGACGTCATCGGGCTCGGCGCTGGCGAGCCGGATTTCGACACACCGGACAACATCAAGGAAGCAGCGTTCAAGGCGATCCGCGACGGCAAGGCTTCAAAATATACGGCCGTCGACGGCATCCCCGAGCTTAAGGCGGCAGTCGCGCGCAAGTTCAAGCGCGAGAACAAGCTCGACTACAAGCCGTCGCAGATCATCATCGGCACCGGCGGCAAGCAGGTGCTCTATAACGCGCTGGTCGCCACCATCAATCCAGGCGACGAAGTGATCATCCCGGCACCCTATTGGGTGAGCTATCCGGAAATGGTGCTGCTTGCCGGCGGCGAACCGGTGCCGGTCGTCACGACTATGGGGGCCGGCTACAAGATGAAGCCGGCAGCCTTGGAGCGCGCGATCACCCCGCGCACCAAGTGGATCATCTTCAACTCGCCGTCTAATCCAACCGGCGCCGCTTATACGCGCGACGAGCTCAAGGCCATTACCGACGTTCTGGTGCGCCACCCGCACGTCCATGTCATGGCCGACGATATGTACGAGCATCTCGTCTACGACGATTTCGAGTTTTACTCGCCGGCGCAGCTCGAGCCCCGGCTTTACGAGCGCACGCTGACGGTGAACGGCGTGTCGAAGGCGTATTGCATGACCGGCTGGCGCATCGGTTATGGCGGCGGACCGGAGCCCCTCATCAAGGCCATGGCGATGATCCAATCGCAATCGACGTCGAACCCGACGGCGGTGGCGCAATGGGCGGCGGTCGAAGCGCTAGACGGCCCGCAGGATTTCATCGCCAAGCACAACAAGATCTTCAAGGAGCGGCGCGATCTCTGTGTCTCGATGCTCAATCAGGCGCGTGGCATTCAATGCCCAAAGCCGGAAGGGGCATTTTACGTTTATCCGTCCTGCGCCGGTACGATTGGCAAAATGGCGCCGACCGGCAAGAAGCTCGCGTCGGACGAGGATTTCGTCACCGAGCTGCTGGAAGCCGAAGGCGTTGCGGTGGTGCAAGGAACGCCGTTCGGCGTCGGCCAGTCGTTCCGCATTTCCTACGCCACCGCGACCAGCGCGCTGGAAGAGGCCTGCACGCGTATTCAGCGCTTCTGCGGCAATCTGCAGTAACAATGGCCGGGCTTATCCCGGCCGTCGTCGCGCCGCTCACCCCGTCGGCGGTGCGATTTCGTCCAGACTCTTCTGCCGCGCCTCGGGACCGAGTTGCGTCACCGACACGGCGGCGATGAACAACAGGATCGCCAGGCAGACAAACACCGTGGTAAGCCCCCAGCCGTTCTGAACCCATAGGATGGTCGGCAGGATAAAGGCGGTGGCCAGCCGGCCAACGCCGGAGGCCAGCCCAAAGCCGGAGGCTCGCGCATTGGTCGGAAACACTTCCGACGCAAAAATCTGCATCGCGTTGCCGGCAACTTGCACGAAGAACACCATGATGAATCCGGCAACCATCAGCTGCGCCGGCGTACCGGCATTGCCGAAGACGATCGCCATGATGCCGGCGCCGATGAAGGCGCAGACCGAGGTGATCTTGCGGCCGAATTTATCGAGCGCGTACATCATGAAGATGCTCGCCGTCGGCACCGCGAAATTCATCACCAGTGTGTATTGCAGCGATTTGGTGATCGAGAAGCCCTTGGCGTTCATGATGTTGGGCAGCCAGGCGCCGAGCCCGACGGCAATGCCGAAAAATGCGGTGAAGCAGATCATGCCGGCGATGACGCGCCTCGGGAACATGCGCAATACGAGCAAGACCGGATCGCTCCTGGTGTTGCTGGCGGCGTCTGTCGCGAGCGGTTGCGTCGGTCCGGCGATGCCAAGCCGGCTCAGCACTTGCAGTGCCTGCTCGCCTCTGCCGTGGGTCGCGAGAAAACGCGGCGATTCCGGCAGCGTGAAGCGAAACACCCAGACAATCAGCGCGCCGATGCCGATAATGATCCACACGCCGCGCCACACATGGTCGGCGGACTCAAACATGCTGCCGAAGAGGAGCACGAGCGCGGTACCGATCGGCCACACCATCGCGCCGCCGATAAAATGCACGATCGCCAAGATGCGGCCGCGGATGCGTTTGGGCGAATATTCGCCGGCATAGGCGAAAGCCAGCGGCTGTTCGGCGCCAAGGCCGATTCCAGCAATGAAGCGACAAATCACTAGCAGCGTCACGTTGGGAGCGAGCGCGCCGAGGATGGTGAAGATGCCGAACAACAAAAGATTGAACTGATAGATGAAGCGCCGCCCAAAACGGTCGCTCAGTTCGCCCTGTCCGGCGGTGCCGATGAACATGCCGAAGATCGCGGCGCTGCCGATCGCCGCCGCTTCACCGGCCGTTGTGAACCCTGATTTGATGATGTACGGAATGAGGGAGCCCAAGATGGTAAAGTCGATGACGTCGAAGAAATAACCGGCGGCGATCAGCGCGATCACGCGGCGATGCAGCGGCGAAATCTTCGCTTCATCCAGCGCCGTACCGACAAAAGCCTCGATTGTCTGGGCCATCGATTCCTCCCCTGGCACTTCCCCCTGGCACTGCTTTGACCGCTTGAGCGGCTCGTATCAGTTCAAATGTGAAAGGCCGACGCGCCGCTGTCAATGCGGGCTGCCGCATCACAAGCGTCGCCGGCAAAGTTCCGCCTAACCGCCCTCGAATTGCAGAATGTATAGCCCGGCATTGGAGTCGGTCACATACATCACGCCTTGCGCGTCGACGAAACAGTCGCAGGATTGAATGACTTTGGGCCGGTTTGGCCGCGGATCATACATGCGCTCGGGATCGGGCGGCACGAAATAGCCGATCTCGCGCGGCGCGAATGGATTGGCGATGTCGTAGGCGCGTACGCCGGCATTGTGCAGGGTCGCGAAAATGATGCGCGAACTTTGAAACGCGCCGGGCCGGTTCTCCCACAGATTATGCGGTCCGAAATTGCCGCCCTTCTTGCAATAATCCGCCTCGTCGGGAATCGGCATGGTCGCGATGCTCACCGGATTGGACGGCTCGCGAACGTCGAAAATCCAAACGTAACGCAGGCCAAGCTTGCAATCGGCAAAATTGGCCTCGTCGGCGACCACGAGCAGGTTGCGGTCAGGCAAGGGCAATGGCGAATGCGTGCCGCCGCCGAACGGCGGATCCCAATTGCGGTAACCAATCATCGTAGGCTTTTGCGGATCGGCAACGTCGATCACGCTCAAGCCGCCATCGCGCCAGGCACCATAGGCGAGATTGCCGGCGACCAATGCGTGATGAAGCGCGTAGCGCTTGCCCTTGGGCCAGTTCGGTGTTTCGCCGCCGGCAGTCCACATGCCGGGCAGCCAGAATTTACCAACCACTTGCGGCTTGGTCGGGTCCGCCATGTCCACGATCACCAGCGCATGATCGGAAAATTCCGGCAGATGCACCGAGACATAAGCGTAACGACCGCCGACATACCAGATGCGGTGCGGCCCCAAGCCGCCAAGCGGCAGAAACGCGATTTCACGCGGCGCCTCGCCGCGGGCCAGATCGTAGATGCGCAAACCGCCAGTGAACTTCTGCCCCTCCAATGCGGCGGCTGACGTTCCCGAAAAATATGCTTCCTGGCTGACTTGCATGGTCCAGACGCTCGGCCCGTTGACGGCCAACAACAGATCTTCATGGGTTTGCAGGTGATGCGCGCGCGTGTTCGGCGGACAGGGCAGGAAATTGACCGGCTTGGGATATTTCGGATCACGCACGTCGATGACAGTGATGCCGTTAGAGAAGCCGTGACCGATATAGGCGTAGCCGCGATTGACCATCACCTGCACGCCATCACCGCGGCCGCCTTGGTCGCTATGGCTGACATATTTGATGTTCCGGCTGGCAACGGCAGTCATCGGACAGGCTCCCCTATGACTTTCATGGTAATCGTCATCCCCGGGACAAGCGCCGACATGAGGACGTAGACTAACGACCCCACCCAACGGAAGAAACTAATGACCACCGGCAAAAACTCACATGGCATGATCGCGGTCGACAAGATCGGAACCAAGGTCCTGTTCCTTAATCCGCAGACTTATAACACCGAAGTCGTGATCGATGGTTTTCCGCGCACGGTGCATGAATTGCTGGTCGTGCCGGAAACCGGCTTCGCCTATGTGCCGATCTTCGGCGACGGCATTCATGGCCGCAATCCAAATCCGCAGCATTACCTCTGCGTGTTCGATCTACACAAGCGCGCGCATGTCGGCACCATCGATCTACGCCCCTATATCGCGCCACACACGCTCAAGCTCGGGCCTGACGGCTTTATCTACATCACCTGTGAGAATTCAGCGGTGGTGGCGGTGATCGACCGCAAAACCAATAAAGTCATCGACGCGATCGATTCCGGCTCGACCAACGGTCACCGGTTGATCATCGCGCCGGACGGCCAGCGTCTTTATACCGAGAACGAGGAGGATGGCACCGTCTCGGTGATCGACCTGCCGCGGCGCAGACTGCTCGGCAAGATCAAAACGCCGCGGCCGCTCGCCGGCATTGCGATTTCGCCGGACGGCCGCACCGTGGTCGCGGTCGACGATGCGCAGCCGACCTTGTTCTTGATCGATACGCAGGCGGGGCACGTGCGCGAGGAAATCGTGCTCAAGGATGTACCGAAGCCGGCACAGATCGCGCGTTACGCGCCGGATGATAGTCTTCTGGCCGTAACTAGCCTCAACAACGACACCGTCAGCTTGATCGATCCGTCGTTCCTCGACCAAACCGCGATTAAAGTCGGCTCGCAGCCGATGGATATGGCGTTTCGCGACGACGAATTGTTTGTCGCCTGCCAAGGCGATGGCTCGGTGCACATCATCGATATTCCGAATAAGCGCGCAAAGCGCAGTTTTTCGGCCGGGAAGGGCTGCGAGTCATTGGGGTTTTTCTAACCGCCCTGGTTGTGTGAGAAATTACTCGACAAGTTACCCGACAAGTTGGATGGCGGGTTTTGATCCTGATCATGGGTAAAACGAGGCGAGACGCGGGCGGCATTCTCGCCTAGAATAATGAAAGGGCCCATCGGTGGGTCGCGTGAGGGAGCAAGCAAGTATGTCGTGTAGGGTTATTGTGGCCGCGCTCATCGGAGTAGCGGCGGTGGCGGCGACTGCAACCGTTCCGGCAGAGGCGCAGCCACGACGCGTGCAAGTCGGCAGTCTGGCCTGTTCGATTTCAGCCGGCGTCGGGATGATCGTGGCCTCTCAGCGCAACGTGAACTGCAATTTCCAGCCGGATAACGGCCCGCCCGAGGCCTATACCGGAACTATAACCAGGGTCGGCGTTGACGTTGGTTTCACCACCGGTGGCGCGATGGTTTGGGGGGTCTTCACCGACACCAACCGCTTCGCCGGAATGTTAACCGGGACGTATGCCGGAGCGACCGCCGAAGCCACGCTCGCCGCGGGCCTTGGCGCCAACGTGCTGGTTGGCGGTTCGAACCATTCGGTCGCGCTGCAGCCGCTGTCAGTGCAGGGTCAAGTCGGACTCAACATTGCGGCGGGTGTCGGCGCATTGGATCTGCACTTGGCGCAATAGTTTGCACAATAGTTTGGCACGGTAATTACCTTTAGTGGCTTGGCGCTGAAGTGCCGGCGCTGCCGTCATTTGCGCCGTCGCGGTTCGACTTCGAAATCGGCCGTCTTCGCGCGTCTCGCGGCGGGGCGCCACGTCACGCCTCTTGACCCAACCCCGCCACCGCTGAAACGATAGCGTCCTCACGAAACAATAACTCCCCGCGGCCCGCGCTGGATGACGGGTCCGCCCTCGGGAGGCGGTGCGGGAGGTGACGATGGCGACAAATGGCGGCAATGGCACACGCGCGACGGGTCCGCGCTGCGTCGCGCTGGTTGGCCCGTTCCAGAGCGGCAAGACAACCCTGCTCGAAGCGATCCTGGCCCGCACTGGCGCGATCGCGCGCCAGGGCACGATCGAAGCCGGCAACACGGTCGGCGACGCCAGCAAAGAAGCGCGGCATCACCGGATGAGCGTGGAGCTGACGGTCGCCACCACCAATTTCATGGGCGACAATTACACGTTTCTGGATTGTCCCGGCTCGGTGGAGTTCGTTCACGACATGCGGGCGATACTGCCGGCGATCGATGCCGCCGTCATCGTCTGCGAAATGGACGAGAAGAAGATTCCACAGCTGCAGCTGATCCTGCGCGAATTGGAAGACGCGAAAATCCCCCGTATCGTGTTCGTCAACAAGATCGATAAGGCCGATGCCGGAGTGCGGGATGTGCTCAATCTGCTGCAGCCGGCGTCCCGCACCAAATTGATATTGCGGCAAATCCCGACTTTTTCTGGCGACATCATCACCGGCTTTGTTGATTTGGCGCTGGAGCGCGCTTTTGTTTACAAAGAATACGCTCCCTCGCAGCTGGTACCACTCGAAGGCGACGCTGCCGATCTGGAAAAGACGGCGCGATTTTCGATGTTGGAAACTCTCGCCGACCACGACGACGAGCTGATGGAGCAACTGCTCGAGGACATCCAGCCGCCGCGCGACAAAGTATTCGACGATTTGACCCGCGAATTGCGCGAGGGGCTCGTATGCCCGGTGCTGATGGGTACCGCCGCGCGCGCCAACGGCGTATTGCGCCTTCTTAAGGCGTTGCGTCACGAGTCGCCCGGCGTCGCCGAAACCGCCAAGCGGCTTGGAGTGAAACAGAGCGGCGACCCCGTCGCCTATGTGCTCAAAACGCTGCACACGATCCACGGCGGTAAAATGTCGATCGTGCGGGTGCTTGCCGGACAGGCCGGCGATGGCACGACTTTCCTGGCCGGCGACGACGAAGCGGGCCGCGTGGCAGGCGCTTTCAAATTGCTCGGCCAGTCGACCGAAAAGCGCGGTCCCGCTGCGGTGGGTGAAGCCGTCGCCTTCGCCAAGCTGGAAAAAGCCAAGACCGGTGACACGTTGACGGCCGGCAAACAGCCGCATTCGCCGCTTGCCAAGGTCGCGCCCTATCCGCCGGTGCTTGCTATCGCCATTTCCGCGAAAGAACGCAAAGACGACGTCAAACTTGGTCAGGCCCTTAACAGGCTCGCCGAGGAGGATCCCTCGATCACAATTGTGCACAACCCGGAAACACACGAAGTCGTGCTGTGGGGTCAGGGCGAGATGCATTTGCGAGTCGCTACCGAACGCTTGAGCGATCGCTATGGCGTCGCCATCGAGCGGCGCACACCGAGCGTCGGCTATCGGGAAACAATCCGCAAATCGGTCACCCAGCGCGGGCGCCACAAGAAGCAATCCGGAGGCCATGGCCAGTACGGCGACGTGGTGCTCGAAATCAAGCCTTTGCCGCGCGGCGCGGGATTCTCTTTCGAGGAACGGATCACAGGCGGCGTAGTGCCGCGCAATTACATTCCTTCCGTCGAGGAAGGCGTCGTCGACGCGCTCAAGCACGGCCCGCTTGGTTTTCCGGTGGTCGACCTTAGCGTCGCTCTAATCGACGGCTCGTATCACACGGTGGATTCGTCCGACATGGCGTTCCGCACCGCGGGGCGCATCGGCATTGTCGAGGGCTTGCCGCAATGTCAGCCGGTATTGCTCGAGCCGATCCACCTCGTCGAAATCGTCTGCCCAAACGACGCCACCGCGAAGATCAACGCTTTAATGTCAAGCCGGCGCGGCCAAATTTTGGGCTTCGATACGCGAGAAGGCTGGGACGGCTGGGACGTGGTCCGCGCCAAAATGCCGGAGGCGGAGGTTGGTGATCTGATCGTCGAGATCCGCTCTGCGACCGCCGGCGCCGGCACCTTCACCTTCAAATTCGATCACATGGCCGAGCTCACCGGTCGCACCGCTGATCAGATTGTCGCCGCCCGCCGCGCCGCGGAGTAATCTTTCTTCTTCGTCATTCCGGATCGATGTGAAGCATCGAATCCGGAATCCATATTCACGAACCGTGGTTATGGTCTCCGGACTCTCCCTTCGCTTGCCCCCGGAATGACAAACCGGGAGAGTCAAAACAATGCCAGCTTATTGGGTTGCGCGTTCCAAGATCAACGATCCGGCCGAATACAAGAAATACACCGATCGGGTGCCGGCAATCATCGCCAAATACGGCGGCAAGGTTCTCGCCCGCGGCGGCCGTTTTCAGATCATGGAAGGGCCGCACAAGTTCCAGCGCTTCGTCGTTATCGAATTTCCGACCTTCGAGCAGGGCGTCGCCTGCTTCACGTCGAAGGAATACGACGGGGCGGCTGCGTTCCGACGCGCTGGCGCCGGCGAGGTTGAAACCGTCATCGTTGAAGCCGGTGACGCGACGAAGTGAGATATGAGGGCTATTCGCTATTCACTTGGCGATCATCATGCCGCGACACACGGATCGCGCCCGGGCGGCGGCACCGTGACCCCATCGGCGGCATAGTCATTGAGCTTGTTGCGCAGCGTGCGAATTGAAATCCCGAGCACGGCGGCTGCGCGCGTGCGGTTGCCAAGGCAATGCCGGAGCGTCTCGAGGATCAAATCGCGTTCGACTTCGGCGACCGTACGGCCGACCAGACCGATCACATTGGCCATAGCCGACGTTCTCCCCGGGGCGCGCGCTGGTGTGGATGCGGCAAGATTTGCGCACGGGAAGATTTGCCTGTGTCATGGTTAGCGGCGAGTTAACGTCGCCATGCGCGCAAACCGATCGCAACACGCGCCGGTGGGAACCGGCTCATCCAATCGGCAGGACAGTTAGGCGGCCGTTATTGGCGATATTGCTGGATGCGCGTGGTGCGCAAGCCGGCAAGGCCGTGCTGTTCGATCGAGTATTGCCAAGAAAGGAACTCTTCGACCGTCAAGGTGTACCGGCTGCAGGCTTCTTCGAGCGACAGCAGTCCACCGCGCACGGCGGCGACGACTTCAGCTTTTCGGCGGATGACCCAACGCTTCGTCCCGGGTGCCGGCAAATCGGCAACGGTCAGGGGCGAACCGTCCGGCCCGATCACATATTTAACCCTCGGGCGATGAGGTTCAGTCATAGCACTCTCGCGAACTCGACTACTCTACAGCGGGTCAATCTAACGGCCCCGACTTAAGATTTGGCTAAGCGGAACAAACGGTTTAGCGGCATTTTTCGGCATGAATCGCATTCGTCGGGCCGGCTAGCGGTGTTCTCCTTTTCAATTTGTTGACGGCGGCCCGGCTTGTGCCCGGTTGGGCCGCTCCTCTGCCATGGCGGAGCGGGAAGGCGCCGCCTATAGTATGGGGGCATCGGTCCGACGCTTGGGCGGCAGATGCCGATGCTGCCGCTCTTTGTCGCCGCGGCCTTCAAACTTCAGGATGTTGCCGTCGCGGGACGCATCTGCTCCAAGGCGATGGGTGTATCGATGGCTGTATCCATGTCTCTTCTATGTCTGCGCCCATGAGCTTGAACACGCTGGATATCGAAGGACCCACATCCGCCACACGTGTGGTCGTGGCCATGTCGGGTGGGGTCGATTCGTCAGTTACCGCGGCGCTCTTGGCCGAAGAGGGCTACGACGTCGTCGGCATCACGCTGCAACTTTACGACCATGGCGCGGCGACCCACCGCAAAGGTGCGTGCTGCGCCGGGCGCGACATCCACGACGCCCGCGCAGTGGCCGCGCGAATCGGCATTCCACATTATGTCCTCGACTACGAACTGCGCTTCAAGGAAGCGGTCATCGACCGGTTCGCGGAAAGCTATGTGGCCGGCGAGACGCCGGTGCCATGCGTCGAGTGCAACCAGGCGATCAAATTCCGCGATCTGTTGGCGACCGCACGCGAGCTCGGCGCCGCGGCCTTGGCGACCGGTCATTACGTCGCCTCGCGCCGGCTGCCTGACGGCGGTCGCGCGCTCTATCGCGCACGCGAAACCGAGCGGGACCAGAGCTATTTCCTGTTCGCCACGACACGCGCGCAACTCGATCTGCTACGTTTTCCGCTCGGCGATCGGACCAAAGCCGAGACCCGTGAGCTGGCGCGCCGGTTCGGGCTTACGGTCGCCGACAAGCAGGACAGCCAGGACATTTGCTTTGTGCCAACCGGCCGCTACGCCGATGTGATCGAAAGGTTGCGTCCCGGCGCCGCCGGCCCAGGCGAGATCGTCGATCTCGACGGCCGTGTGCTTGGCCGCCATGACGGCATCATTCATTTCACTGTCGGTCAGCGGCGCGGGCTTGGTATCGCCACCGGCTCGCCGCTCTATGTCGTGCGGCTCGATGCGGCCTCGCGCCGAGTCGTCGTCGGTCCGCGCGAAGCGCTGCGCACCAGCCGGATTCGCCTGCGCGATGTCAATTGGCTGGGCGACCGCACGATCGTCGAAACGGTCGGGCATCATGCCGAAATCTTCGTCAAGGTCCGCTCGACCCGCGCACCACAAGGCGCTTGGCTGCGCTGCAGTGCCGCCGGTTTCGAAGTCGAGTTGATCGGCGGCGAGGACAGCGTCTCGCCGGGGCAGGCCTGCGTATTTTACGATGCCGCCGAGGGCCAGGCGCGTGTGCTTGGCGGCGGTGTTATCGCCGGCACCGTGCAGGCGGCGCAGGTGACGACCGCCGCCGATGCGGCGCTCGCCGCCCGATGAGCCTTAGCCGCGCATGATTGGTTCGGAGGATTGCCGCTGCCGTTGCTCGCCCGATGGCAAGGCTCAGCGAATGACGGCCCGACGCCAATAATGGCCGATCAACTCGACAAGGCGGTCATCGCCAGAGCCTATGCGCGTTGGGCGCCGGTCTACGATTTGGTATTCGGTGCGGTGTTCGAACGCGGGCGCAAAGCGGCGGTCGCGGCGGCGGAGCGGATTGGCGGCCGCATCCTTGAAGTCGGCGTCGGCACCGGACTGTCCTTGCCCGATTATTCCTCATCAAACCGGCTCGTCGGCATCGATCTTTCCGCGCCGATGCTGCGCAAGGCCAAAGCGCGTGTAGCAGACCGCCGGCTCGGCAATGTCAACGGACTCGCCGTCATGGATGCGCAGCATCTCGGCTTTGCCGAGGCTGCCTTCGACGTGGTGGTGGCGCAATATGTGATTACCGCGGTGCCCGATCCGGAGGCGACACTCGATGAATTTGCCCGCGTCACCAGGCCGGGCGGCGAGATCGTTTTGGTCAATCATCTTGGCGCCGAGACCGGTCTGCGCGCGATTGGGGAAAAGTGCTTCGCGCCGCTGGCGCAGCGGCTCGGTTGGCATCCGGAATTCGGCTGGCAACGGCTGGCGCAATGGGCGGCGCGGCATGGTGGGGTCGAGGTCCTCGAGCGGCGTGCGATGCCGCCGCTCGGTCATTTTTCATTGATCCGGTTTTCGCGGAAGGCGAGTGCTTAAAGATGATCCCGAAAAGTGGACGCCGGTTTCCCGCCTGCCCGAAGCGTAGCTAGCCATCGTATTTTAGTGTCGAAGCCGGGTCGGGAACGATGCTTAGACAACACCAAACTGAAGCGAAATACCCAATCGACCTAAATGATTTCGTCTTAGCTGCGACGTTCAGCTTGCCAATGCCCGGAGCATTGCGAGGTCGACGAGTGCCCACTCCAGGAGCCCTCACCGTAATTGCCGGACAGCCGGCCGTAACCGTTCGCCGACTGCCCGCCGGCGCTGAGGCCCACTTGGACACGGCCGGCGCCGTCAACGCCACCGGAAACGCTGAACGACGGATCGTCATAATAGACTCGGCCGTCAGCGATCCGTAACGCATAGCGATAGGCCCGATCGCAGGTACCTTGGTCGGTGACGATAAGTACGCTCCATGCGCCGTCGAACCGCGTGCTCGCCACTGCGCTTGGCGACGCCCATAACCATGCCGCCGCCAACAGTGCCGAAAGCCCCGCGACAATGACGCTGCGTTTCATTCTGATCTCCCGTTTCGGGCTCCATACCTGGCGTTAAACCGGGACAAGCCGGTATCGGTTCCGCACATGTATGGGTTCCGGCGGGATTGCCAAGCGCCGGCTAGCTGGACGGAAATCACTCAAAACGCAGTGTCGCTAATGCGTCGGCGCCCGCTCATCGGCGACGGCTCTGCCGTTTTGTAAGCGGACGATGCGGTCGCACTCGGCCAGGCTCTGGTCGCGGTGCGCGATCATCACGATGGCTGGACGCGGATTGAGATCGAGCATCCGCCGGATGATTTTTTGTTCCGTGGCAACGTCGATCGCGCTGGTTGCTTCGTCGAGCACGAACAGGAACGGGCGCCGCAATACGGCGCGGGCCAGACAGAGCCGCTGGCGTTCACCGCCGGATGCTTTTTATCTTTACCCGCATCTCCGGACCGGCGATGGCGATAAGCGAGACGCTGCAACAATTCGCTAGTGCGGTTCCCGCGCACGCGGAATTTCTCCAACTCGAACATCGTCAGGATGACCGCCGCCTGGATGTCGAACAGCACCAGACTAACAAAGGCGATCAGCGCGCCGACCATTCCGGCAAGGATGGAGGCGGCGAGGCGATTCCGATTTTCCAGACGAATATAAGCGAGTTGCTCGCGCGTGAGCCTGTCAAGACTGTCTTGAAATTCGGCGACAAAATTGGCTTGGCGGTTTTGCCCGGCAGCGAGCTTGAGCCCGCCGAGAAATTGGCTCGTCTCATGCACGAGCTCAGTGCCCATTTCGCTGAGCTGCGCGCCCAAATCATGCGCCCGCCGGAGCATTATAAAGCCCACGGCCGCGCCAATAGCGATCAAAACGAGCGCGACGATCGTCAGCAGCGGCGCGAGCAAAAGGGCAATGACGACCTGAGCCCCGATGACGACCACTGATGCCGAGAATTGCACCATATAATGCGTCGTGGCACCGACTCGATGAATGTCGCCGCTTATCAGATGGGTGACGCGGGCGTGCTGCAGGCGCGACACCACCGGCCAGGGCGCGGCGGCAAGCCGCCTGGCGATCCGGGCGCGAACGGTTTCGACGAAACCAGTTTCGAGCTGCGACAGCGTTATATTGCGGCGTGCGGCGATGAGTGCGCGGACGACGATCAGCAGAGCGAATAGCGCGAGCAGTACCGACAAGCGCGCGGTGCGCGTCTGTGCGCCAACAAGTTCGAGCGTCTGCGCAACGAATCTATGAGCCGATTCCGGCGCGGCGTCGGTCGCGGTAACGATCGCGAGTATAGGCACCAGCAGAAGGAGACCCACGCCTTCGAATGTCGCGGCTATGACGGCGAGCGCTGCCGCCCAGATTCCGCCCAAGCCGGCAAATGCCGCAAAATCCTGCACAAAGGTGATCGTCTGCCGCACCAAGGCGGACACCGTCGAACCCGAATCCATCACCTCAGGCCTGTTCATTGGCACCGATCGCTTTGGCTTGGCACACAGAGGTCCTGCCGGGCGATGCGCCTGCCGCGCTGCCGCGTTCTCCAAGCTGTTATTGCCGTCAAGACCCCTTTACCGTCAGTAGCATAAAGCCCGACCAGCGGCCGCAAGCAAGCCGCCTGCAAGCAGTCTATAGGTGCGCAGAATCCCGCTTGGAAAGCGGGCGCTGCTGTCATAAATGTGCGTCCTGCGTACCGACGGCGCCGCGCAGGCGGCTCGTCACCCGTCAGCAAAGGCTGGCGGGTCGCGGCAGCGAGTGGACCCTGGTGCGGGCGGCAGTCGGTGCGGGTTGGCGGAGTAGCTCAGTTGGTTAGAGCAGCGGAATCATAATCCGTGTGTCGGCGGTTCGAATCCGTCCTCCGCTACCAACGAAATTAATCACTAAAATTTCAATGCGGCGAATATCGCCAAGTCGGCGGCGCTTTTTCGAAAACCGGCAGCCGATCAATGATGATGCCTCCGCAACCGAGTGTAGGGATGTGATCCCGGTGAGGATGGATACGGACTGGGTCCACAGTTCCCGCCAATCCCTCGCACATCGTCCAAGCATTGTTGCAATGTTGCGAATCTGCAGCTCCGGAAGCCATCCCTCCCCAGATCGTAATAGGCGCACCATGGATAGTTTTGCGCCTCAGCGGGCTTTTCCAAGCAGACGAGAGCCGCAAATAGTCCAAGGCTGAAGAGGGAAAGCTTCATGGCGATCTCCTGGTGACTTCTCCTTACAATTTTTCCACCCTCGTTCTTTGTTGTCACGCACGACGAGGCACCAAGCTGCCGGAGCTATTGCGCACATAAAAAGAGCCGCATTGCCGCGGCCCTCCAGTTTTGCACCTTGATTATGGGGCTTTACTGCGTGCAAGCATGCATGAAGGAGTGGCACCATTGCCCCTTCTGGCACACATTGGGACTGCCGTTGGCTGCAGCAGGACCGGGCCGTGGCAACCTGGTGCGGCGGGGTTGCCTCAAACCACTCAAACCGGGCCTGCGCCCGGTTTTCTAGACTCGCTATTGTGCCACTAGTTCCTGTGGTTTGGCCCTTAATGGGGACGTCCGACGCGTCAAGGGCGTCGTCAGCTCACGTTCGGCCCCCGCATGACCTTCAACACCGATTCGATGTGCCGCCACGTTTCCGCGTCCTCGGTCTGACCTCTTTTCTCATAGCGGCAGGCCCTTTGCGCAGCCGTAACCACGGCCTTGTCGCCATAGGCGTCAAGGAGTTGCCGGGCATAGTCGTGGATTTCGATTTCTCCCATCCTCATGACAGCGTCCTCATGTTCTCATGCCGTCATCGGCATCACGCCGGACGCTAATTCAGCCAGCACGCAAAAGTTTCCGCTAGCCGCCGAGACTATCGGGCTCGGGAACTTCTTCCATGATGCCGGCCGCGACCCTTGTCTCGTCGGACGGCAATCTGGTGCGCAACGGCGGCGCCTGCTCGCCGCGTAAGCGCATCCGCGACAGGGCGGTCTCCGCCTCGGCGACGAGCTTTCGCATGATCTCGTCGACGGAGAGGATGTCTTTAATCCCTCCGGCAGTCTGGCCGGCGGTCAACAGGCATTCATGCTGCCGGCCGGCCTGCGTCGTCGATACGATTTGACCGCGCAAACGCTCGCATTCGCGGCGCGCCTGTTCGCGCTTGGCACTCCATTCGTTCAAAAAATTCGTCGGCAGCGAGCGCAGCAAGGTCTTGAAACCGGCGGTGCCGGGCAGCGGCGTGATCTCGTTAAGCACTTCGGCTTTGATCGCGTGCTCCGATTTGGCGGAGACGATCGCGTCTTTCCATTCCCGCGAAGCCGGAGCTTCCTTCGAGGAATAAACCGCGTGCCGAGATTGACGCCCGCCGCGCCGAGCATCAGCGCCGCTGCGATGCCGCGGCCGTCGAAAATGCCGCCCGAAGCGACCACCGGAATCGGTGCCACCGCATCGACGACCTGCGGCACCAGGGTCATGGTGCTGACGTCGCCGCAATAGCCGCCGGCTTCGCTACCTTCCGCGCTGATCACATCGGCGCCGCGTTCGGCCGCCTGTGCGGCCTGATCCACGGTCGTGACTTGCACCATCACCCGCGCGCCGGCGTCGTGGGCTTGCCGCACCAGATCGCCCGGGTCGGCGAGCGTGAATGAGATCACCGCTGGACGCGCCTGCAGCGTATAGCGGAACGCCTCGGCGTCGAGCGTCTGTGGAATGTGATTGATCGCGTAAGGCCGCTGCGTCAGCGTCCTCATCATGTCGATGTCGCGTTTGACCGCGGCGAAACTGCGGAACAGCGTGCCGATGCCGCCCAGTCCGCCGGCATTGGACGCCGCCGCAGCAAGCTCGGCCGAGGTGCAGGTGCCCATCGGCGCCAGGATGATCGGCACCTCGATGCCGAACAGATCGCACAAGGGAGTCGTCAGCATGGTGTCGTCTCCGGACATTCGCTCGGCACGCCAAGGTCAATACGAGCAATCGGCGACGTCGAGACACCTTCAGCTACTGAGACATCATAATACGGTTTATTGTCGGCCGTGCAGCCCGTTTTCGGGTTGCCGGCGAAGGATGCTTTCCGGGGAACGCCGTCGCCGCTTCGATGTTGTGCCTCCATGTTCTGCGCCTCGCCGGCACTGTTCTGAAGTGAAGGATGCTCGTGATGGCCCAAAAATTACACGTCGGCGATCATGTCAGCTGGAATTCGGAAGCAGGGCGGGTGCGGGGCAAAATCGTCAAGGTCCACACCAAAGACGTGAACTACAAAGGCCATGTCCACCATGCGAGCAAGGACGATCCGCAATACGAAATCAAAAGCGATAAAACGACGCACATCGCGTTGCACAAAGGTCGAGCATTGCGGCGCGTCCGTTGATGCATGGTCGGCAAAAACGAGAACCGGTTCTCGGACCGCGCAGCGTCGCATGTCTTAATCGCGTTTGCTGAAGAATACGTGATAGAAGACCGCGTCCCAGGCATTGTGGATGCCGATGAATAGCAACAGTAATGCCGCCGCGCCGATCCCGAACAGAGCCTCGGTTGTGTGGGACAATGCGGCGATCGCGGACAGCGTCAGCATGACGTAGGCGGTCACCGGCAGCACAACATGGAACAACCAGTCCTCAAACTCCGGTTCGTACACGCCTTGCTGACGCATGCGCCGGACGACGTTGAGACTGTAGAGCGTTCCACATGATCCGACGACAGCCCAAAGAACTGCCGGGATCGTGATCGCTTGCCATGGGACGCCGACCAGCGCCGACAACAGCAAGGCGGCGCCGAAATGAACGATTGTCGGCGTGCCAAAGGCGGCGCTGGCTTCCGCCGCGGGTGGTGTCGGCTTTTGCGCGATCAACGTCACGACGACGAACTGCAATCCGATCAGCGCGCCCGCCGCCGAGCCGACGATGACGTAGAAACTGTCCCATGCGGCGAGCTCTGACATGGCGTCATTGACCCAGTCGCTTCCGGCTGAGAGCGCCATCATTCCTCGGGATCATAGCCGGGTTTCTTGTAGATCTTCGGATTATTCAGAATATCCGGCTTATAAACCTCGCGCGTCCAATTCTTTGGTTCAATGTCTTCAATAGCCACCGAGACCGATTTTTGGCCATGACAGCTTTGGACAACGCCTCGGCCAGTCGCGCTTTCTGTTGCTCCGATCTGCCTGAATAGAGTTTTACGAGCACGTGCGGCATTACTCCCTCCTCGCGTTTTCCATTGTCGGTCGCTTTAAAGCAGTGCGACGAACTCGAGTCGGCGGCGCATCGCGTCCAGCCTACAATGCGCCGCTAGCTTTCACGCTTCACCGCGCAATCGTGCAAAATTTCTGGCTTGAACGCGAGCCCGTGGCCGGGCCGCTCCGGCGCGGCGATCAAGCCGTTCACCACGGGCACCGGATCGACCCAGATGTCGTCGGCGAGACCCATGTCCTCGATCCACAATCCATTCGGAATCGAGGCAAGCAGCTGCACATTGAGTTCGGGAAACAAATGTGGCGCAATCGTCATGCCCCAGGTGTCGGCGACGGTCGCGATCTTGCGCAATTCGGTCAAGCCGCCGCGCATCGGATCGGGCTGCAGGATCGGTAGCTGCGGATTTTCGAAAAACGGCTTGAGATCAAAACGCGTGAAATGCGTTTCGCCGCCGACCACGCGCAGGTCGAGCGCCTCGGCGATGCGCAAGTAGCCGGCAAAGTCGTCGGGCACGACCGGCTCTTCCAGCCAATAGACATTATAGTCCTGAAATTTACGCCCCATCTGAATCGCGACATCGGCGGTCCAACCCATATTGACGTCGATCATGATATCGATATCGGGCCCGACCGCTTCGCGCATGCGCCGGACATTGTCGAGATCGGTGACGAGGTCGGCGGTATGCGCGACCTGCATCTTGATCGCTTTGTAGCCGCGCTCCTTGTAGTGCAGCGCCTTGGCGATCATGCCGTCGCCGCCGCTGCCGCGGAAGCAGCCGCTACCGTAAGCCGGCAATTGCGCGCGGTAGTGACCCCACAGCCGGTGCAACGGCTGCTTGGCGCATTTGCCGAGCACGTCCCACAGCGCGATGTCGAGCACCGACATCGCCATCACCGCAATACCGCCGCGGCCGTAAGTGACGGTTGAGCGCCACAGGTCCTGCCAGATCGCCTCGACCGCGCTAGCGTCTTTGCCGAGGACGCGCGGCATCACGCATTCGTCGAGGCAGGTCGCAATCGTGCGCATGCCCGGGCGGAACAGGAACAAATAGCCCATGCCGGATGTGCCGCCGCGCGTCTCGACATCGAGAGCCAGAAATTCGCGCATCGGCCCGAAGGCGTGCCCTTTGAGCCACGGCGTTTGCGGCCACGGTACGCGCAGCATGGTGGTGCGGATGGCCGTGATGGTCGTGTCGGTCATAACCGATCGTGTGCTGTGAGCGAGCGGCGCCGAATGCTGCGGAAAATTTGGCCGTGCGTCAACGTCGCAGGGCTGAACTACACTGGCCCAGACACGAACGGCGGGACTGTTATGGCAAGCGCACGGCGCTGCCGCTTATAATGGGCGGCGGGGGCGGTGGCGTCGGTTGCGTCGCGCGTTGCGTCGACTCGATGATGATCTGTAGCGCATCATTTTCGCCGATATTGGTCGGCAGCCATGGCGGTTGCGGGCAGGGCGGCGTCGAATAAGTGCCGCAGGCAAAGCCGGCCGTGGCGAGGCTGTTGAGGCCCGGCACGCCGCCGTTCTGGTTACCCTTGCTCGACAGATATTAGATGTATTGAGCGATTTGGGCGGCCGTCACCTGCACCGGTTGTCCGGGCGGCGTGTTCCAATTGGTGATCGTCACCATGAAGCCGGGTCGGGTGATCGTGATGGTCCCGCCGGCGTTGGTGATCGTGATTTGGCCGTACTGACTTAAAACCTGCGTGCCTCCGCCGGCATTGCCGCTAGCGATGTTATCGCCCGTGACTGACGTTCAGGGTAGCGCCGCGGATGCCGATGACGGCCGCGGGCGTCTCGATCGTAACCGCGCCTTGGTGGCTCAATTGGCCGCCGATATATTGCAGCGTACCTTGCGTCAGTTTGGTCAGCATATGGCCGCTGTTGGAAGCGGGATCGTAGACGAATTCGTCGATCACCAAGCTGGTATTCGGCGCGATATTGAGCGTGCTCCTGTCCAGAAACAGAAGCTGCACGGATCCGGTGGGCGAGGAGTGGATGCGTTCTTTGTGCACGACGCGCGCGCCGACGGTGAGCATCGTGGTCGAGCCGCCGGGCGGCGTACTTTCTGTCGCCGGATTGACCGCGGTCGCGGTGCCGACCTGCTGCGCCATGGCAGGCGCCGCCACGGCGAGAACGGTCGCGAGCGTCAAGATGATGGATTTGAATTTCCCAACCATGGCAGCCCCCAAATCCGTAGCCCTCAAAATCTGATTAAGGGTCCGGCACTGACGGACAGGTCGCGATACGAGAATGCCGCCACGTTCGATGTGGCGTTCCGGTATTGTAGCAGCGAGGCTAACATGAATTGGCGCCAGATCGGCACTTCGTGACCAAGCCCGGCGCGCCATTCGGTGGTGTGCGCAGTGGTGAAGGGTGCACTGAATGGGTCGGCGGCGTCGTATTGCCATGTCGTCACGCCGGCGGTCGGAATAATCGTCCACGGACGAGACCACGGCACGGAAATCAGCCACGTCGCCGCCAAAGCTTTTATAGCTGTCGAAGGCGAACTGATCGTTGGCGCGGGCAAATGCGATGCGAGATTGCCAGGCGAGAGTGGATGTTATCGGCCCTGCCGCCTGCAGGCCGACCGTCGTGAGCGTGCCGCTCAAACCGCTCGCCAGCGGATAGAAACTGGAATTGCGGAAGTTCTGCTGGACGACTAAGGGTCGAGTGAAACATTTCCGGCCTTGGCGTGCAGCGTCAGCCCGCCGCCGATGCCGCCCATGTACGCAGCGTCCGCCAGTGTTGCACCGGTCGCGACGATATAGGGCTTCACCGTCAGGCCGTTGATGTCGCCTGGCGATATTGCGAAGCGCGGACCGGCGCGGATTTCGAGGAGACCGATGTCGAACTGATGCAGCGAAAACTGCTGCGCGTCATAGGCGATGGCGGAAGCTTCGAAAGTGTCGCCGGTTTGCGTTTGGAAGTCGTGGACGTAATCGACGCCCACCGTGCCGAACCAGTTCCAATCAGGTCGCGCAACAAAGTTGTTGTTGAGCGTACCGCCGGAAGCGAGCACGGTCTGCGATCCGGCGCCAAGGCTGGCATTGCTCTGATAGCGAAGTCCGGTCTGTGCGAAACCGGAGAATTGATCGGGCTGCAGCTTTTTGTCGACGAGTTCGAGCAGGTCTTCGATCTTCTGGCGAAGCTCGGGCGTGACGTCCGGCATCCCCAGCGCCGATTGCAGATAGCCGCGCGCCTCGGCATAGGAGCCTAGTTGATAGTACAGCACGCCGAGTTGAAAGCGTGTCGCCCCGAGCCTGGGATTGTAGAACCGGAGCTGTTCGAAAGCGCTGATCGCCGATTCGATGTCCCCACGTGTGGCCGAAGCCGTCGCATAATCAATCGTATTGGCGAGACTACCGGGGTGAATCAGTACGCCCGCAAAACAGCGGATCGGTGGTCTTGGTGAAATCCCACGCGCTTTGGCCAAGGGCCGTGATCGTGAACGCAATCAGGAGCGCCACCGAACCGGCGATCTGCGCGGTCAAGCCCAAACCTGCCCGCTTTGTGCCGATTGCCACTTGAACGTCGACCCCCAAAGCTCGCCGCCGCGCCGGATCGCACGATTTCCAAAGACAAGCGCTGCGGTCGCCCCGAGGCAGCGCATATAACATGTGAAGCGCGGCAAAAGCAGACCAGAGCCATTGACGGGGGTCAATCGAGAGTTTCTGGTTTCGCGGAAGAAAAGCCGAATTCCGCTCCGGTGTTGCGGGATGATCACGTCGGCGGAGGTTTTGAGGCGGTGGAGCGGCGGAAAGTCTGCGGCTCGATTATGATTTGAAACATAGAAGCTTGACTGGCGATGTAGTTGGCCGGAGGCGTGCGTGAACCCAACCATTAATGTGGCAGCTTATAGTGATGCTCTGGTCGTGCTTGGCACCGCCGGGATTCTCGTCCCGATTCTCAGCCGCCTCGGCTTCAGCCCGGTGCTGGGCTATCTCGCCGCCGGCGCACTGTTGGGGCCGTTCGGGCTCGGCTCGCTCATTCAATCTTTTCCGGCGCTATCCTGGTTCACGATCGGCGACGCCAAAGACGTCGCCGGCATCGCCGAACTGGGCGTAGTTTTTCTGTTGTTCCTGATCGGCCTTGAACTGTCGCTGCATCGGCTCACGACGATGCGGCGCCTGGTCTTTGGGCTCGGCGGCTTGCAAGTTTTGATCACGACGGTGCTGCTTGCCGGTTTTGCGGTCTATTTCGGAAAAAATCCCTCCGAAGCGATGGTTCTTGGCGCCAGCCTTTCGCTGTCGTCGACTGCCATTGTGCTCGAAATATTGTCGAAGCAGGAGCGGCTGAAGACCACCGTCGGGCGGACGAGCTTTGCCGTGCTGCTGGCCCAAGATCTCGCCGTCATTCCGATTCTTATTTTCATCGCGCTTCTGGCCGCAGGTCCGCAAGGTTCAGTGCTCGGCAGCGTCGGCAAGGCCATTGCGCAGGCAGCGGTCGCGCTTGCGGTAATTATCCTTTTCGGACGCTTTCTGCTGCGACCGCTGTTCCGCATGGTTGCTTCCACGCGTTCGCGCGACCTTTTCATCGCCACCGTCCTGTTTGTCATCATCGCCGCAGGCGTACTGACAAATCAGGCTGGCATGTCGATGGCGCTGGGCGCCTTTGTCGCCGGACTTCTGCTCGCCGAGACCGAATACCGCCGCGCCATTGAAGCGACCATCGATCCATTCAAGAGCTTGTTGCTCGGAATCTTCTTCTTCACCGTCGGCATGGACATCGATGTCCGCGAGTTGCTGCGCGAGCCGCTTGCGGTGGCTGGCTGCGTTGTCGGATTGATCATCGTCAAAGCAACCATCATCGTCGCGCTGGGCAAGCTGTTCCGTTTGTCATGGCCGGTCGCGGTCGAAATGGGACTGTTGCTCGGCGGTGGCGGCGAATTCGCCTTCGTCAGCCTGGCGATGGCCGCGGAATTGCGTGTGATCAATCCCGCCACCGCGACCTTTGCACTCACCGTGACCTCGGCAACCATGGCGCTGATACCGCTATTGGCCTACGTCGCGCGTCATTTCGCATCGCGGCTGCGCGCGGCTGGTGCGATGCCTTCGGAGTTGATGATTCGGCCGAGCGGACGCCAGCGACACGCAATCGTGGTCGGCTATGGGCGCGTCGGCAAAGTGGTCTGTGCGCTGTTACGCGAGCACGGCATTCCCTATATCGCGGCGGATTCCGACGCTTCGACCGTGACCCGCGACCGGCGCGAGGGTCACGACGTCTATTACGGCGATGCTGCCGATCCGAAGTTCCTCGAAATTTGCGGCCTCGCCAATGCCGCTGGAGTTATCATTACCATCCACACCCACGACCTGATCGATCAGATCGTCGAGCACGTGCGCGCCCTGCGGCCGGACGTGCTTGTCGTTTCGCGGGCGCGCGATGCCGATCATGCGCGTCACCTCTATCGCCTCGGCGCAACCGATGCGGTGCCCGAAGCGATCGAAGCAAGCTTGCAGCTTTCGGAAGCCGCGCTGGTCGGTCTCGGCCTGCCCACCGGTCCGGTCATCGCATCAATCCATGAGAAGCGCGATGAAATCCGGCGCGGCTTGCAGCAGGCAGCGCGCGCCGCCGGGTTGGAGGATACCCGCTCAGTGCGGTCCAAGCGCCGGGCGATGTTCAGAAGGTAGAAATTCCTGACCTAGTCGCGCTTAGCTCGAGCGCGATGCTGCCGTGGCGCTCTTCTGGGGCGTGGCACTCTTGGCGGGCGTGGCACTCTTGGCGGGCGCGGTCTCTTTCGGTGCCGCCTCCTTTGGTGCGATCTCCTTCGGTGCGATCTCCTTCGGCGCCTCTTTCGACCGTGCGATCGCCGGCGCGTTTGTACCGGGCCGGCACGATTGCCCATGTGCCGCTTGCAGAATCTCCTTGAGCGCCATCGCTTGCAACCGCGGCGACTTGTCGATCGTGATATGGTCGATAGTGGTGTCGCTGGAGACGTCGACGTTCGACAATTTGCCGTGGAAGCCGGCGCCCGCCTGCATATAGGCATATTTGCGCTGCGTCAGATTGATCACGCAGCTCACATTGCTAGGCGCGGCATAGGAGCCGGTGCCGTCGAACGGGATGACCAGCGCGATCGGCACGCCCTGTGCATTCAGTTCTTGCGCCATTATCATCACGGCATTGGCGCCAAGCGAATGGCCGACGAGAATATAAGGTCCGTGGTCGCCGCGGTATTTCTGCACGATGGCGGCGACCACCGAGTCAGCGACCGAGTGATTGTAGACGCTCGCGTCGACGCCGTTGTGGTCGACCTCGGCGGCGAGCTGATCCATGCCTAGGGAAAAAATATTGAGGAGGCCGCGCATCAAATAAACATGCGGGCGCGAGCTGGCATCGTCGTGTGCCGTGACTTTGATAGTTGGTATCTTGACGCCTTGCGTCGCCGCGGGCACGACCATACTCAGCAACGCGATGACTGATGCGCCTACGAGGCAGCGAAGCTTCGGCGCATGAAATACGCCCCCGCACCGCAGTCCGCCAATCATCAATGAGGCCGACATCGCACTCTCCACGCCCCCCGCGCACCGACCCAGCGGGAACTATGGCGACATCCGGTAAATAGTTCCTTGTATTGCACCTTTAATTCAGCTGGCCGCCGCCTTGCGGTTAGCTAGTTGCAGGACGATCGGCCTCGTTGCGGCCTGCAACGGCGTGCGGCGAATGTCGGAAAGGGTATGGAGAAAATCAGAAAACCAGTTCTGCACCGACGCGGCCTTGAGCTTGCGCACCATCGCCTGCCAGCGTTCGCGCCGCTCTTGAACGTTCATCCGCAGCGCCACCGCGAGCTGGCGCGCCATGCCATCGATGTCATGTGGATTGATCAGGACCGCCGCATCAAGTTCCTTGGCCGCGCCGGCGAATGATGACAACACCAGCACCCCCGGATCGAGCGGGTTTTGCGCGGCGACATATTCTTTAGCCACCAGGTTCATGCCGTCGTGCAACGGCGTAACCAGGCCCACGCTCGCCACACGATAAAAACCGGCGAGCGTCAGTTGCGAAAATCCCTTGTTGAGATAGCGAATGGGCATCCAGTCCACTTCACCGTGTCGGCCATTCACCTCGCCGACCAAAGCGGCAAGCTCAGCTTTGAGCTCGCGATAGGCTTTGATGTTACCGCGCGATGGGACGGCCACCTGCAACAAAGACACGGTACGCTTGAGGCTGGGCTCGAGTTCAAGCATGCGGTCGAAGGCCCGCATCCTGTTGGCGAGTCCTTTTGAATAATCCAGGCGATCGACCCCAAGCACAAGCTTGGCGCCGCGCAAACTTTCCCGCAACCGTATGACTTCAGCGCGGCCCATCGCCTTGCTGGCGCGCGCAGCAAAATCATCGACGTCGATGCCGATCGGGAAGGTGGCGAGCTGGGTCAATCCCCATTCGGAGGCGACGGTGCCGTCGACCACGTTAAAGCCGAGTTCGGCCTGCAGGAAATCTTCGAAATTTTGTCGGTCTTCCACGGTCTGGAAACCGATGAGGTCATAGGCGAGCATCGCTTGCACGATGTCGGTATGGTGCGGCACAGCGGTCACGGTGCGGCGATCCGCCCATGGCGTGTGCAGGAAGAATCCGAGGGGGCGTTCTATGCCGAGCCGTCGCAACTCCGCACCGAGTGTAAAAAAGTGATAGTCCTGGATCCAAAAAATCGTCTCGGGCGTGTTGAAGCGCAACAGCGCCCGCGCCATGAAAGCATTGATTTCGCGGTACGAGTTGTAGTCGTCGGCACTGACGTGGATGAGGTCGGCGCGCGAATGCAGGGCCGGCCACAACGCTGAATTGGCGAATCCCTCGTAGTAGCCGCGATAATGCTTAGCCGGCATATCCACCGTGGCGAGTGCCCCGGTGCCGAGCGCCTCGATCCGCGCGAACGAGCCGCGCCCGTGCGCGGCGTCGCTGCTCTGCCCGCTCGAGCCAACCCAGATTGCGCCGGAATCCCGAACCATCGGCAATAGTGCCGCGGCCAAACCGCCCGCCAGCGGCTCATCAGCCTTTGCCCGCGCAACGCGGTTGGATACTACCACAACGTTCAAGGGGACACCTCCAGGTGGTCCTTTAACCCGGATGGCTGAAATTTGTTCCGAAATTACGCTTGTTGTTGATTTCCGTGGCCCAAATCACACCGTTTTTTATGTGATTCAGCTCTTTATGTGGTTCAGCGCACGACCAAAGGTTGCGGGCCGTTCGGCGCGTTAACGCGCTGAAGCCTCGGCATAGGCGATTGTCGGCGCCGCGAATCCAGTCGCGTGCACTGCACGACATCCGGTACGTCGGATTCGAACACGGACAAATAAGGCGTGTCGCGCGGGATCGCTTCTGGCCGCTCAAGATCGTTGAAACGCAAGTGCAGCGTGCGCCGCGGCGCCACCGTGACAAGAGCCACCGTAACAAGACAAGAGCCACCGTAACAAGATATGGGCCGACCGATTCGCGATCGGCGAAGAACACGGTGATACGAACGCGGGCCGGCGCATCGCCGGCGTTGCGTAGGCCGTTTCATGCGAGACCCGCACCGGATCGGAGAACGAACTTTCCGAGGGAATATAGCCTTCCGCAACGGCCCAATGCGCTTTTCCGAGCGCCGCTATATCTGCCGCCAATTCTTATCAAGTTTTGCCGACGAATTTTCCTCAGTAGGTTTTAATGCCTTGGCTGATGCGGCTGGCCGGCATCCGGCGCAACGGATCGATAAACCGGGGTTTGATGTACGGCGCAGATGGCGGCGCGGTTCCGCGCTGGAACTTTGTTCCACAATAGGCGTTTCATCGCGGGGCGCGCGGGCGCGGCTGCGCGCAGGAAAAGCGTGGTTGCGCAAAACCTTACGGGGTCGGATCGATGCGCGCGCTCACCGTTGCGCCAGGCATTGCCAATTCGGCCGGCGTCGAGGACCTTCCGGACCCGCCGCAATCGGACGGCGCGGTGCTGGTGCGCACGCTGGCGCTCGGCGTTTGTGGCACCGACCGCGAAATTGTTTCCGGCTTGTATGGCTGGGCGCCGCCGGGGCACAAGCGGCTGGTCATCGGCCACGAGTCATTAGGCACTGTCGAAGAAGCTCCGGTGAACAGCGGTTTCAAGCGCGGCGACCTCGTCGTCGGCATCGTGCGCCGTCCCGATCCGGTCCCGTGTCCGTCCTGCGCCGCAGGCGAATGGGATATGTGCCGCAACGGTCGCTACACCGAACGCGGCATCAAGGAGCGCAACGGCTACGGCTCGGAATTCTTCCGCGTCGAGCCCGAGTTCTTGATCAAGCTCGATCCATCGCTCGGGTTAAACGGGGTGCTGATTGAACCGACCAGCATCGTCGCCAAAGCCTGGGATCATACCGAGAGGATAGGCCGCCGCTCGCGTGGCTGGGCGCCGAAGACGCTTCTGGTCACTGGCGCTGGCCCGATCGGTCTCCTTGCCGCAATGATCGGTGCGCAGCGCGGCCTCGACGTGCATGTGCTCGACCACAATGATAGAGGACCGAAACGGCAGATCGTGCGCGAGCTCGGCGCGACTTTCCATTTAGGCGAGCTTGCGGACACCATCATCAAGCCGGACATCATGATGGAATGCACCGGCGCGCCCGGCGTCGTGCGCGACGCGCTCGGCTGCACGGCCGCGGGCGGCGTCGTCTGTTTGCTCGGCGTTTCCGCGCCAGGCCGCGATTTCGAGATTGATGTCGGCGGGCTCAATCGCACCCTGGTGCTTGACAACGATGTCGTGTTCGGCGCCGTCAATGCCAACCGGCAACATTACGAAGATGCCGTGACTGCATTGCAGCGCGCCGATCAGCGCTGGCTCGACAGCCTGATCACGCGCCGCGTCTCGATCGCGCAATGGACCGACGCGCTTGCGCAGCAGAAAACCGACATCAAGGTCATTGTCGATTTCGCGTAAATTCAAACCTGACGGAGTGATCTAACGTTATGTCCACTCCAATCGAAGATTATGCGCTGATCGGCGACTGCCGAAGTGCTGCGCTAGTGTCGCGGGACGGCTCGATCGATTGGCTTTGTTGGCCGCGTTTCGACTCGGAAGCGTGCTTTGCCGCGCTGCTTGGTAACCGCGATCACGGCCGCTGGGTGGTGGCGCCGCGAGACAAGGCCCGCGTCACCCGCCAATACCGTCCTAATACGCTCATCCTTGAAACATGTTTTGAGACGGCCGAAGGAACCGCGGTCCTCGTCGATTTTATGCCGTTCCACGGCCAACATTCCGAGATCGTGCGTCTCGTCCACGGCACGCGTGGCAGAGTGCGAATGCATACCGAGCTCATCTTGCGGTTCGGCTATGGCGCCGTCGTGCCCTGGGTAACGCGTCTCGAAAGCGGCGTGCTGCGCGCAATCGCCGGCCCAGACATGGTGTTGCTGCGCACGCCAGTGCATCTGAAAGGCAAGAACTTCACCACGGTCGGCGAGTTTAGTGTCGCGCGCGGCGAAACCGTTCCGTTCGTCTTAACCTATGCGCGCTCGCATCGGCCGCTTCCGATTCCGCACGACCCGATGGCCGCGGTCGAGGCGACGGAGCGATTCTGGAAGGAGTGGACGGCAAAATGTCGGCCGGCCGGCGAATGGTCCGATGCCGTTCGGCGCTCGGTGATCACGCTCAAGGCGCTCACCTATGCGCCAACCGGCGGCATTGTCGCCGCGCCGACAACGTCGTTGCCCGAGTGCGTCGGCGGTGAACGCAATTGGGACTACCGCTATTGCTGGCTGCGCGATGCCACGCTGACGCTGCTCGGCGCCATGCATGCCGGTTATTACGAAGAGGCCGAGGCGTGGCGCGAATGGCTGTTGCGCGCGGTCGCCGGCAGTCCCGATCAGCTGCAAATCATGTACGGGATTGCCGGCGAGCGCCGGTTGACGGAATGGATCGCCGATTGGCTACCGGGCTACGAAAAATCGGCTCCGGTGCGCATCGGCAACGCCGCCCATACACAACTGCAGCTCGATATGTTCGGCGAGATCATGGACGTGCACCACCAGGCGCGGCGCGGCGGACTAAGCACCAATGAATCCGGCTGGGATGCACAAATCAAGTTTCTGGAGCATCTGACGAAAATCTGGCGCGAGCCGGATCACGGTATTTGGGAAATGCGCGGTCCGGCACAGCATTTCACCTATTCCAAGGCGATGGCCTGGGTCGGCTTCGACCGGGCCATCAAGAGCGCGGAAAATTACGGCCTCGAGGGCCCGCTCGACGAATGGCGAAAACTGCGCGACGAGATTTGCGATGACATATGCGAGCACGGTTACGACAAAAAGCTCGGCACGTTCGTGCAGGCCTACGGCTCCGACCAGCTCGACGCCAGTCTGTTGCTGCTGCCCACCGTCGGCTTCCTGCCGGTAACCGATCCACGCATCACCGCGACCGTCGCTGCGATCGAACGGCGGCTGGTTCGCAACGGTCTGGTCTTGCGCTACAGCACCGAGGACGTCGAAGACGCGCTACCGCCCGGCGAGGGGGCGTTCCTCGCCTGCAGCTTCTGGCTGGTCGATGTCTACATTCTACAGGAGCGACTCGATGAAGCTGAAAACCTGTTCCGCCGGTTGATCGGGCTTTGTAACGAGGTCGGGCTGTTGAGCGAGGAATACGATACCGGCTCAAAGCGACTTGTTGGCAACTTTCCGCAGGCCTTTTCGCACGTCGCTTTGGTCAACAGCGCCTATAATTTGACCCGCGTGCGCAAACCGGTGCATCAGCGCGCGCAGGAAGACCACGCCCCGCCAGCGGCAGTGCGCGAGAAGGTATGAGATAGTGCCGGTTGGCGCCGACGCTAGCTTCTGATGAACGTGCCGCTGCGCAATTCAGCGACCGCCTGCTCGAGCTGCGCGCGCGTGTTCATCACGATCGGCCCATACCAGGCGACCGGTTCTTCGATCGGCTTGCCGGAGACGAGCAAAAAACGAATGCCGCGTTCGCCGGCTTGCACGTCGATCTCGTCGCCGGAGTCAAACAGCACCAGCGAGTGGTCGCCGACTGGCTCGCGCGCCAGCACCTCCTCGCCGTCGACCTGCTTCTCGGTGAGAATGCCGAACGGTCGCGACGCATAAGCAAAACGGCCATTGCCTTCGAAGACGTAAGCGAAGGCATGGCGCTCGGTTTCGACTTTCAGTTTTTTGCGCTGACCGGCGGGCACGAACACGTCGAGGTAGCGCGGATCGGCGGCGACGCCGTCCACGGGACCTTTCTTGCCCCAGAAGTCGCCGCATACGATGCGCACCCGCGTGCCGTCGTCGTCGGTCACTTCCGGAATTTCCGCCGCCTTGATGTCCTGATATCGGGGCGGCGTCATTTTCAATGACGATGGCAGATTGGCCCAGAGCTGAAACCCGTGCATGCGGCCCTGCACATCGCCTTGCGGCATCTCCTGATGCATGATGCCGCGGCCCGCGGTCATCCACTGCACGTCGCCGGCGCCAAGCATACCGCGATTGCCGAGGCTGTCGCCGTGCTCGACCGTGCCTGAGAGCACATAGGTGATTGTCTCGATGCCGCGATGCGGGTGCCACGGAAAACCGGCGAGATAATCCTGCGGCCGATCGTTTCGGAAATCATCCAACAGAAGAAACGGGTCGGTTTCTTCGGTGTCGCCGAAACCGAACGCGCGGCGCAATTTCACGCCGGCCCCTTCGATCGTGGGCTTTGATTGCACAATACGTTTAACCGGGCGAATGGACATTGGATCGCGCTCGGGTCAGCCCGCGAGCTCCTCTGAAGCTGTGGTTTGCTATTCGGCTAAATAAATGCCGACGACGCCTGCACAAGAAGGCACATCGGTGATACCGGGCCGCGCTGCGGCATTTAATGCGCCGGCGCTTTGGCATGCGCCTGTTCGGCGACATTCTTGTAGTCGTAGCTCGTATAGAACTTCAGTGCGAATGCAACCCTCGAAACGGCAGTGCGCCGATTGTCTTATCAGTTCGTGTCTTGGTCAGTCGCATAGCTCGTTGAATGGCGGCTCGCTCGGGCACGGCGGAAAAGACGATGTGTTGGCCCCACTGCCGCCGCCACCCGATGCGGAAAGGCCGCCCGACGCCGAGCCACTGCTCGATCCGGAGACGCTTCTCGTTCCATATCCATTCGTGTTTGGACCGGTGACCGTGTTGCAGAACGTCGCCGTCATTTCTTCGATGCAGAAGGTGCCGGTGACGGGAGCTTGCGTCGGTGCCGGCTGGGCGCTTTGGCCGCCCAATTGCGTTTTGCCGCTCAATTGCGTTTGGCCGTTTGCCGTGACGACTTGCGCCGCCGCGGGCGAAGCCGCCAAGACCAATCCGGCAATCAACACAAGCCTGTTCATAATGTTTGATCGCTTGTCCGCCGCTGGTGCTCGGTTCTCAGCGGGAAAACCAAGCAGCGCCCTGCTTGGTTCCGGATCGTCCCGCCGTGAGCTCGAAATTCGTGGAACGCGCGCGCGGGCTGGGACCTGCGGTTCTATCCGCACAGCGACCGCACGCGTCCTCGGCGCGATGACCTTCTGAGCAAGGTACTCGCCTTCGATGAGGGCGCCGTTGGTGCCGCAGGGTCCGGTTTAGGGGTCCAGATCAACGAGCAAGTGGTCGCGAAATTTAGCGCCCCACGCTAGCCGCGCCGGGCCGCCCATAACCGAGCAATGATCTGTGAAGGGCTACTGACGGACCGCCGTTGTCACGGCGATAACCGACCAGGTTTGCGCCATTCGGACGACCCTTTGCACTCGTGCGCGCGCTTCCACGACCTAAGCGCTGCGGCTGGAGAGCGCGAAAGAGTTCACCAGCGCGGGGCCGTCGGCGAAGAGCGCAAAACCTCGAGCCAAGAAAATCAACGAGAACATCATGACGCGATCTGCGAGATAATGGTCGTTAGGGCCATCCCGGTCGCGAAGGCAAAGGCGAGGGCAAAACCGAGGAAAATCGCTTTCATGGCACCCTTTCCTTCACCAGCGATACTCGGAGATTGCCAGAACCGGCACCGGCTTCTGTGACGCCCATCACTGAACACTGTTTTTCCCGCGGCCAAAGTCCTCCGAGGGGGCAAGGCGGAGGCTTCTAAACTTTCGTGAGATTGATATGTTCTGGTTTGATTCCGAAAGCTTCGAAGAACCGGTCTACACCGATAGAGGTATCGCTGTGGCCGCCCCGCAGTGTCACCGCGGAGGGTTTGATTTTACGGGCGAGCCGCCTCGCGATCTGCCGGTGACATGGCTGCCAAGTTCGATCTGGTGATCAATCAACGGCTGCCAAAGCGTTTGGTCTCAATCTCTCGTTTGCCGCTTGGCGTAAGATGATCGAATAATCAGGTCAAACTTGTTGCTCGACCGCTCGGCAATCTTACCCAAATCTAGCGTCGAGTTGAGGTCGCAATTCATCTCGGCATCAAAAAACATGCTTTGAAGTGTTGTGGCGAATATGCCACATCGGGTAACAATGCCCCGAGTGCGAACTGATTAATGCCAACGTGCAATTGCAAATTTTAGATAAGCGTGAAGAATTCAAGGGCCGATCCACCCCGCCCTCATCTTCCCTGTGGTCGGTCAAAGCCGGGATGATGCGCCGACGGTGGTACAGGCGGGAGGCCATTATCCCGGCTTGCACCAATAACCCCGCCCTCACCGTTATATTCCACTCTCGGAATCGTTGCGGCGGGCGATAAGCTTGACGCGTGAGCGAGCATGTTGCCGTTGCCGTCCTGACGCAAATGCGTGATTGCCCAGATAGCCGCCTGCGTGCGGTTGTGCACTTTCGTTTTACGTAGAATTGCCTTGAGGTGAACCTTAACGGTCGCTTCCGACAAATTGTAAATCCGCGCGATCGCTTTGTTTGATTTACCTTGCGCCAGACAGGCAAGGACGTCGCATTCGCGTGGCGACAGCTCAGCTCCGTCGTGTATCCCGCGCCGATAAGAAACGGTAGGTGAGTTCGTAGTCGTGACGACATTATCCTTTTCGCTGCCGATCGGAGAGGTTGAGTCGCGAGCGGCCGTAGCGACTGACTTGCCGGTCACGAACACCTGCTGATCCAGCAAGGCGAGCTCCAGTACCCTCGTCAAGACATCGCGCGAACTCAGATTGAAGATACAGGCGTCGGGAGAAAGCGCCAAGGCATCTTGCAGTTCGGCAGGCGCACTGCCTTCTGCCACCAGCACCACTTTGGCGTCAGGGATCAACGACCGCAGTAGCCGAATGCATTCCGCGGTTTGATCCGGATTTCCTTTTTGTGGTTCCACTCCAACGATTGCCAGCGTCCGTTGTCCCTTTGGACGGCAAATGCTCTGCAAGTCTGCCGGCCCGGCAGCGCACGCTGTTACTTCGTAAGGGGTATTTTGCAGAAGAGAGGCCAATCCCTCCCTCAGCACCACTCTGGGAGTGACGACTATGGCCGTTATAATTTTACTCACGCCGCGTCACTTATTGTCAGTGTTTTTGCTACCGGTACGTACTCGTCCCCTTGTGACTTCCAACCTGCCACGGTTTCGGCCAAAGGCCGTAAATACATAATTTTTATGACAAATGTGCATTGCGTTTTTGATTTAGATCAAATTGCCTGTCGCGTTAGAGGTATTCGACCGATGGCTGGGCTGCTTCTCTACGCCGCAGGCGCCGACGCGCGCCTGACGCGGTCTGATTTGTGAAGGCGAAAGGTCGGGAAAGCGCAGCGCCACGATTTGTGAAGGCGAAAGATCGGAAAAGCGCAACGCCACTATTTGTGAAGGCAAAAGGACTTGTGCGGGCAAAAGACCAGATGAGTGGAGCGCAATCGCAGGCCAATCGCCCAGCAAAAAACCGATAATCCCGGTAATGAGAAAGGAAAGCCGCAGGCCGGGCCTTAATGCCAGATCACGCGGCATGCGCACTGTCTGCCTATCACCGGCGCGAAAAGCTGGAGCTGGCCCTATTTCATTTCATAAGGCCTAATTTCTAATTAATGAAAGGATGATGCTGCAAAAGCCACGATGAGGGATGAATGACTGATGACGAACGTGCAATTCGGGATTTGGTCACGACTTGGATGAGAGCAAGCGAGGCCGGCGACACAAACACCGTACTCGGCCTCATGGCGGACGACGCGCTCTTCATGGTGCCGGGCCGAGAACCGTTTGGTAAAGACGTCTTCCGCACCGCTTCGCAGGCAATGAAGAACGTCCGTTTGACAGGAACGAGCGATATTCGCGAGATCAAGGTGCTTGGCGATTGGGCGTATACCCGCAACTTCATCGAGCTTGCGATCGTGCCGGCCGACGGCGACACGATGTGGCGAAGAGGCTACACGCTCTCGATATTTCGCAAACAGTTGGACGGGAAATGGGTGTTGTGGCGGGATGCCAATTTGGTGACCTGATGGCGTCGGTTGCCGATTTAGCCTGTCGGTACTAAAGCGCATCGGCGACGCTATGCGAGTTAGTTTATGATCACGCTGTATTCGTATCCTGAGCTCTTCGGCGTGGCCGATAACAATGGCTACGGGCTGAAAGTATTTGCCTTCATGCGATTGGCCAGCGTGCCATTCGCGCATGAGCACATTTTCGATGCGTCGGCGGCGCCGCGCGGGCAACTTCCCTATATCGTCGACGACGGCGAGGCGATCGGCGACAGCGAAATCATAATCGCCCATCTCACGCGCAAATACCGATTGACTATCGATGCCGGGTTAAACACGCAGCAACAAGACACCAGCCACCTCATTACGCGTATGCTCGACAATCTTTATTGGGTCATGTCCTATTCGCGTTGGAAGGACGAAAGCTACTGGCCGGCGTTTCGCGACGCACTCATGCGCGAGCACCCGAGTCTGACCGACGACGGCTTGCGCAAAGCGCAAGAGTTCAATTTCCAGCGCTACTATTTTGCCGGCATTGGACGCTACGCGCCGAACGACGCTTACGCGCGGGGGCTTGCCGATCTTAGGGTCTTGGCCGATTTAATTCCGGTCCAAGCCTATGTACATGGGCCGAAGCCGACGAGCATCGACGCGGGTATCTACGGCTTCCTTGCCAACATTTATTTCTACAATATCGAGACACCGTTGAAGCAATTCGTGACTTCGCAGCAGAATATGGTGCGCCATTGCCTGGCGATTCATGAAGCAGTGACAGATTCGTGAGTTGCGTTGAGACTTTTGCCATACGATCGCGCCGTTGTGGGTTAGCCGGCTCGCTTGAGGACGCCTTGCATGGGGTCAAAATTGCCCACCGCGAAACACGGGTGCTCGTAGCGCGGTCGCGCGGGAAACCTTACCTCGTCGCCGATCGCGGTCGCAGGTCATTTGCGACAACGCCTGACGATCTAAGCCAATCGCTGCGGCAGCCCCACGTCTTTTATCCATCCGCTGGTAAAAAGGCCCCAACGGGAGCCTGATCAAAGGCGGGCATGATCGGGCAGCGGATACGGAAAGTTGTGCCGTAGATCACATCTCTCGGGTTTGCTGGCGCTTAGCTTGGCGTTGTCTGGGGCGGTCGAAACGACCCCCGGCCGCGGAAAATAACGCGACGAAGGGGGGTTGTTACTGCGAGCCGGGATGATGGCCTCCCGCCTGAACCACCGTGAGCGCGTCATCCCGGCTCTGACCGATCACTAGGAAGAAGAGGCGGGGTGATCGGCCCCGGAATTGGGACCTGAGTCGGCGACTTTTTCAAGATCGGAACATGACATTGAAGGGGTGTTTAAAAGTCGTATAACGAACGGACCGCTGCGACCAGCTAAATACCTCAATGTGGTTAGGCCGGCCTTCACGCCGCTGGTAGCGCTTTCGCTCGCGCAGCAAATTGTTTTACTTTGTGCAAATCTTTGGTGTGGCTTCCATCATCTCTGTCCGTCTTACTTAGTTTTTGAATCGACGCCGGCCGGCTGCACGGCTCTTATGGCGTCGACAACGTTATCAGGCCACAGGCCGCCCGCGATGATGACGGGGATCTCGACGCTCGCAACCTAGTCTGTGAAGGTGATGGATCGGCTCCTTTGGGATGACGTCAGCATAGCCCAGCTCGAAATGACAAAATCCACGTTTTCCAACGAGCAATCGTAAAAACGCCTGTCCGTGATGCCGGTCACATACCGAATCGTCAGAGCAACTAGACTGCAACCATCACAGAGCCCGCCGTGGGCCGCTCAGATGGAGAATTCAGATGCGCACGATCGGTTATTTCGTCGCTGCCGCCATTCTGATCCTCATTGGCCTCGCAACTTGGACAATCCCAACGACCAACGCGTTCACCACGTCTGCCGGCGTCGATCCGTTTCGGATGATGACTAGCGCTACAGCGCTACCTGTTGCGCACTACGATGACTACTCGGTGGTGTTCAATTGAGGTGGATGACCAAAAGCGAATCGTCTTCCCAGCACCACGCCCACGTCAACTCCCCCAAGCTCTAACGACACAGGGGTTGTCTTCCCCTGTCACTTTGTGTCCATTGCAGACCCTTGCAGAATGGGCACAACCATGGTATCCCCCAAGTCTGGGTTGGTAACCTATTGATCCGGGAAGACTTGGGAAGACCTAAAAATCTTGCCGGGCTCTTCCCCAAACCCACGAGACTTTTACACACACTTGGGGGATTCACATGCGGGCTAAAGATCGCTTTGACTGGGACGACAAGCTTCCCGGATTCGGATTGCGCACGCGCAACGGCAAACGAAGCTGGGTGCTGCAATATAAATTCGGCGATCAACACCGACGCATCAAACTCGGCGGTCCAGAACTATCACGCGCCGATGCTTTCAAGCTTGCTCAAGCTGAGAAAGGCAAACTCGCTGCCGCCAAACTCGGACACGGTGTCGATCCGGCCGCCGATCGTGATCGGAGGAAAGCAGAAGCAAAGCCAAAGCCACGGACTCGATCGCTCGCCTCGTTTATTCCGACTTACTTGGACGCTAGGCGCGGTGGACTCAAAGACAGCAGTCTTGAGATACATACGCTGCACCTGAGCGATCATTGGTCAGGGCTCCATGACCGGTCGCTCGATAGCATCACTCGCGCCGACGTTGCCGGCGTACTGACTACGATCACCAACGAACGGGGACCGATCGCGGCTAACCGATCAAGGGCTACACTGTCGAAGTTCTTTCGGTGGGCGATCGGCGAAGGACTTTGCGACAACAATCCCGTCAGCGGCACCAACAAGCGCGACGAAAACAATCCACGTGAACGATCGCTATTAGATGCCGAAGCCGCGGCCGTTTGGTTAGCTGCGGCCGACGGTCGTTATGGTCAGATCGTGCGGCTGATCATGTTGACCGGCTGTCGTCGTGATGAAATCGGCGGGCTCAAGTGGTCCGAAATTGACCTACCAAAGCGCACCATCACGCTACCCGGCGAGCGCACCAAGAACGGTCAGCCGCATGTTGTGCCGCTCAGTGACGCCGCACTTACGATCATAAAGTCAATTGTGCGCAGTGATCGTGAGCACGTTTTTGACATACGAGCTAATGCCGGCTTTTCCGACTGGTCGAAATCCAAGGCCGCCCTCGATCGGGTTGCTAAACTCAAAGAACCTTGGACGCTGCATGATCTGCGGAGAACCGTTCGCACCGGCTTGGGCAAGCTTGGTATTCAGCCTCACATTGCCGAAGCCGCATTAAATCATCTGCCGCCTCGGCTCGTCCGCACTTACGATCGCAATACCTATGCTTCCGAGAAAAGGGCGGCGTTGGACACGTGGGCGGCGCATCTAAAGGTCGCGGTCGCACGGACAACCGGCGCTAACGTAACGCCCATCCGGAAGAAATAGCGGCCACGTCCCGCCGCCCCAGCCCACGATACGATGTCACTCGCCCAGCACGCGACGACGATGTTCTTCCTGCATTTCGTCAGCGATGTTGTCAGTCTCGAACTTAGTTAGAAGTGCCAAGCGGGGGCGCCGAATCGATAGTTGATACCGGCCTTGAGAATATTGAACTTGTTATCGTTAAAAGGACCGCCATTGCCAAAGTCCATCATGTTATATTCGATCTTGGCGGTCCAGTTGTCCCACAGAGCATATTCGGCCCCGATGCCAAGCATCCACCCACTGACGGTCTCGTCGACCGAGATCGAGCCGAATTGCATGCCATTTATGCCGGTGCTGACGTTCC
>Ga0310917_10000008_pt1 | contig 82188 bp, 80 predicted proteins | sample GREbulkMGLF178_FD_203531 | JGI IMG/M metagenome (GOLD analysis project Ga0310917, IMG submission 203531) | Lab enrichment of tropical soil microbial communities from Luquillo Experimental Forest, Puerto Rico - GRE.bulkMG.LF178 | ecosystem: Environmental > Terrestrial > Soil > Tropical forest >... | reverse complement strand
CCGGTGATCGTGTTGATCAACGGCGGTTCGGCGTCGGCGTCGGAAATCGTTGCCGGCGCGCTGCAGGACCACAAGCGCGCGACGCTGATCGGCACGCGCTCGTTCGGCAAGGGCTCGGTGCAGACCATCATCCCGCTCGGCGCCGGCAATGGGGCGCTGCGCTTGACCACCGCGCGCTATTACACCCCGTCTGGGCGCTCGATTCAGGCCAAGGGCATCTCGCCTGATATCGAGGTGCTGCAGGACGTTCCCGACAACTTGAAGGCGCAGACCGATTCCAAGGGCGAAGCCTCGCTGCGCGGCCATCTCAAGGCCGAAGGCTCCGAGGAAACCGGCTCGCAATCCTATGTGCCGCCAAACGAGAGCGACGACAAAGCGATCAAGATGGCGCTTGACCTTTTGCGTGGCACGGCGAGCAACGCTGCCTTCCCGCCCAATCCGAAAGCGGCGGTTCCGAACTGACGCGATCGAATCACGTAAGCCAAATGCGGGGCGGCCTTTGGGCCGCCCCGAACTTTTTTGTGAACCGCGTTTGCTCAAAGCATGATCCCGAAAAAGCCCGCCCCGGACTTCGCCAAAACGCGCTGACCGCTTTGGTCCAGGAAGATGCTCGGGGAAGGCACTCCAGGAAGACGCGTAAGGACTGGTGACAGAGCCGGACAAAATGAGGATCATCTAGCCTCCGTTGTCACCTGTCGCTTCCAATCCGCCCGTCCAGCAATGCGCGTTGAAGACCTCCCGTATCGGCCCTGCGTCGGCGTCATGCTGCTCAATCGCAACGGGCGCGCCTTCATCGGCCGGCGCATCGATGGACCGGAGCATGTGGACCTCAAACATGCCTGGCAAATGCCGCAGGGCGGCGTCGACAAGGGCGAAGACCCGTGGCAGGCGGCACTGCGCGAACTGCGTGAAGAAACCAATGTCCGCTCGGTCGAGCGGCTCGGTGAAATTGCCGAATGGCTGCGTTACGACATTCCGCGCGAACTCATCGGCGAGGCCTGGAAGGGCAAATATCGCGGGCAGATGCAAAAATGGTTTGCGCTGCGCTTCACTGGCGCGGACAGCGAGATCGATGTCGAACATCCCGACGGCGCGCACGAGGCGGAATTTGCGGCGTGGCGATGGGAGGCGCTTGCGAAGATCCCGCGCCTGATCGTGCCGTTCAAGCGCGCGGTCTACGAACGCGTGGTCGCTGAATTCAAAAAATACGCCAAGGCAAGCTGATCGCTTATTGCGTCAAAGCCACCTGCAAGGCACGCAACTGATCGAGGTGACGGTTGAGTTTGTCGCGTTGCGCATCGTCTCTGCAGTCGGCGATATCTTCCTCGGCGTCTTTGATGTCACCGGCGAGTAAATCGAGATCAAAGTCTTCGCGCGATCCAGCGCGATCGGCGAGCACGGTCAATCCGGCAGGACTCATTTCGGCAAAGCCGCCGACGACAACCACTGGCTCGCGATTGCCGTCGCGAAAGATCGTAATGATGCCCGGCCGAAGCGTCGTGACCATCGGCGCATGCCCGGGCAGAACGCCGAGATCGCCTTCCATGCCGGGTAGATCGACTTGATCGACGTCGCCGGAAAACAACACTGTTTCCGGCGAGACGAATTCAAAGTGTAATCCAGCCATTGCGATTGCTCTCGCTGTCCCGCCTCTTGCGAATGGGGCCAGTGAATCGCGCCCCGCTTACGCCGCGGCGGCGAGACTCTTGCCCTTCTCGACCGCCGCTTCGATGGTGCCGACCATGTAGAAAGCCTGCTCCGGCAGGTGATCGTATTTGCCCTCGCACAGGCCTTGGAAGCCGCGAATGGTGTCAGCAAGCTCGACAAATACGCCGGGCGAACCGGTGAACACTTCGGCTACATGGAACGGCTGCGACAGGAAGCGCTCGATCTTGCGCGCGCGCGTCACCGTCAGCTTGTCCTCTTCCGACAACTCGTCCATCCCGAGGATGGCGATGATGTCCTGGAGCGACTTGTAGCGCTGCAGGATCTGCTGCACGCGGCGAGCGACTTGATAGTGCTCGTCGCCCACGATCATCGGCGACAATAAGCGCGAGGTGGAATCCAAAGGATCGACGGCGGGGTAAATACCCTTCTCCGCAATCGATCGCGAAAGCACTGTGGTCGCGTCGAGATGCGCGAACGACGTCGCGGGCGCCGGATCGGTGAGGTCGTCGGCGGGAACGTAGATGGCCTGCACCGACGTGACCGAGCCCTTGGTCGTCGTGGTGATGCGCTCCTGGAGCGCGCCCATATCGGTCGCTAACGTTGGCTGATACCCGACCGCGGAAGGAATTCGGCCGAGCAACGCCGAGACCTCCGAGCCCGCTTGCGTGAAGCGGAAGATGTTGTCGACGAAGAACAGCACATCCTGGCCCTGATCGCGGAAATATTCGGCGACCGTCAATCCGGTGAGCCCGACGCGGGCCCGCGCGCCTGGCGGCTCATTCATCTGGCCGAAGACCAGCGCGCATTTCGAGCCCTCGACCGAGCCCTCCTTGGGATCTTTGTTGACCTTGGACTCGATCATCTCGTGATAAAGATCGTTGCCCTCGCGCGTGCGCTCGCCAACGCCGGCGAACACCGAATAACCACCATGGGCCTTAGCGATATTGTTGATCAGCTCCTGAATGATCACGGTCTTGCCAACGCCGGCGCCGCCGAACAGTCCGACCTTGCCGCCTTTGGCATAGGGAGCCAAAAGGTCGACCACCTTGATTCCGGTCACCAGGATCTGCGCCTCGGTCGATTGTTCGGTGAAGCTCGGCGTCGGCTGGTGGATGGGACGGGTTTCCGCGGCCTTGATCGGGCCTGCTTCGTCGACGGGCTCGCCGATCACGTTCATGATGCGACCGAGCGTGCCAGGGCCGACCGGAACCGCGATCGGCCGGCCGGTATCGGTCACTTCTTGACCACGAACCAGGCCGTCGCTCGAATCCATCGCCACGGTGCGCACCGTGGACTCGCCGAGGTGCTGGGCGACCTCGAGCACCAGGCGGTTGCCCTGGTTGTCCGTTTCCAGCGCATTGAGGATCGCGGGCAGATGGTCCTCGAAATGCACGTCAACGACCGGGCCGATGACTTGAGTAATGCGTCCGACAGGTTGGGCCATAGTTCGTTCCTACTTCAACGGGAGGGTTGTAGTCACAGCGCTTCGGCGCCGGATATGATCTCGATCAATTCCTTGGTGATCATCGCCTGGCGCGTGCGGTTGTAGAACAGTGTTTGCCGGCGAATCATGTCGCCGGCATTGCGGGTCGCATTATCCATCGCCGACATCTGCGCGCCGTAGAATGAAGCGGCATTCTCCAAAAGCGCACGGAAGATCTGCACCGCGAGGTTGCGCGGCAACAGATTGCTGAGAATGTCTTCAGCCTCGGGCTCGAACTCGTAGATCGCGCCGCCCAGCGCATCAGCGGATTTTTGCTCGAACACCGGCGGAATGATCTGCTGGGCCGTCGGGATTTGCGCAATCACCGAGCGGAAGCGCGAGAAGAACAGGGTACAGATATCGAACTCGAATTTGTTGAACAGCGCGACAATTTTCTCGGCGATGCCTTCGGCATGCTCGAAATGCAGCGCGCGGACGGAGCGAAGATCAACGAGTTCGACGATCTGCTTGGAGAAGATCCGGCGGAGCTGATCGTAGCCTTTGCGGCCGACGCAAAAGAACTTGACGTCCTTGCCCTCGGCGGCGAGCGCCGTGGCGCGCTCGCGCGCCAGGCGCACGATCGCGGAATTGAACGGGCCGCACAAGCCGCGCTCGGCGGTGCATACAAGCAAGAGATGCTTCTGATCGCTGCCGGTGCCGCGAAGAAGCCGCGGTGCGTTCTCAGCGCCCGCGACAGACGCGGCGATGTTGCCGAGGACCGTCTCCATGCGCCCGGCATAGGGACGAGCCGATTCCGCCGCCGCCTGGGCGCGGCGCAATTTGGACGCCGCGACCATTTGCATGGCCTTGGTGATCTTTTGCGTCGCCTTGGTGGCGGCGATACGGGTGCGCAGATCTTTGAGCGAAGCCATCGATTAGACCCTTTTAAGCGAAGGTCCTGGCGTAATTTTCCACGACGGTCTTGAGCTTGCCTGCCGTCGCATCGTCGAGGTCGCGCGACTCGCGGATCGCCCCGAGAACGTCGGTGTGCTGGTTGCGCAACAGCGCCAGCAATCCCTCCTCGAAGGCGCGCACCCGCTCGACTGGCAGGACATCCAGGTAGCCGTTGACGCCGGCATAGATCACACAAACTTGCTCCTCCATGCGCAGCGGCGAGAACTGCGGCTGCTTGAGGAGTTCAGTCAGCCGCGCCCCGCGACTGAGAAGCCGCTGGGTGGTGGCGTCGAGGTCGGAACCGAATTGGGCGAACGCCGCCATCTCACGGTATTGGGCGAGCTCGCCTTTGATACGGCCGGCGACTTTTTTCATCGCCTTGGTCTGGGCGGCGGAGCCGACCCGCGACACCGAAAGGCCGACATTCACCGCCGGCCGGATGCCTTGGTAGAACAGGTCGGTCTCAAGAAAGATCTGGCCGTCGGTGATCGAAATGACGTTAGTCGGAATATAGGCCGACACGTCGTTCGCTTGGGTCTCGATCACCGGCAGCGCCGTGAGCGAGCCGGCTTTGTAATCGTCGTTCATCTTCGCCGCGCGTTCCAACAGCCGCGAATGCAAATAGAAGACGTCGCCGGGATAGGCTTCGCGGCCCGGCGGCCGCCGAAGGAGCAGCGACATCTGGCGATAAGCCACCGCCTGCTTGGAAAGGTCGTCATAGATGATGACCGCATGCATGCCGTTATCGCGGAAATATTCGCCCATGGTACAGCCGGAGAATGGCGCCAAATACTGCATTGGCGCCGGATCCGAAGCGGTCGCGGCAATGATGATCGAATAATCGAGCGCGCCGTTTTCCTCCAGGACCTTGACGAATTGGGCGACCGTGGAACGCTTCTGTCCGACCGCGACATAGACGCAATAAAGCTTGATCTTCTCGTCGCCGGATGCATTGAGCGATTTTTGATTGAGAATGGTGTCGAGCGCGATCGCCGTCTTGCCGGTCTGACGATCGCCGATGATCAATTCGCGCTGGCCGCGGCCGATCGGGATCAAAGCGTCGATGGCCTTCAATCCAGTCGCCATCGTCTCATGCACGGATCGGCGCGGGATGATCCCAGGCGCCTTGACGTCGACGCGCGCCTTTTGATCGGCCTTGATCGGCCCCTTGCCGTCGATCGGATCGCCAAGCGCGTCGACGACGCGGCCGAGCAAGCCTTTGCCGACCGGCACTTCGACGATCGCACGCGTGCGTTTGACAGTCTGGCCTTCCTTGATTGCGCGGTCATCACCGAAAATGACGATGCCGACATTGTCGTTGGCAAGATTGAGCGTCATCCCGCGCACGCCGCTTTCGAATTCGACCATTTCGCCGGCCTGGACATTGTCGAGCCCGTAGACGTGGGCGATGCCGTCGCCCACCGACAGGACCTGCCCGACCTCAGACACCTCGGCCTCCTGGCCGAAATTCTTGATCTGCTCTTTGAGGATTGCGGAAATTTCCGCAGCGCGGATATCCATTAGCGAGCCTCTTTCATCGCGTGCTTCATAGCATTGAGTTTGGTGCGCAGCGAACTGTCGACCATGCGGCTGCCGAGCTTGACGACCAATCCGCCGAGAATGGCGGGATCGACTTTGACATCGAGATCGACGTCTTTGCCGGTGACCGACTTGAGCGCAGCGCGCAGCGCATCGACATGCCGGTCCTTGAGCGTTTCAGCGACGGTGATCTCGGCGGTCGCCTCGCCTTTGTGCTTCGCGACCAGATTGCGGAATGCCTTGATCATGTCGCGCACCGCAAACAGCCGCCGGTTTCTAACGACAAGCTTGAGGAAATTCGCGGCTAGTCCGCGGATCCCGGCGCGTTCGAGCACCGCGGACAAAGCCTGCAATTGTTCGTCCGCCGAAAACACCGGACTGCGCACGAGGCGAGTCAGATCGGCGCTTTCGGCGATGAGCGCATCAAACCGGTCAAGCTCGTCTTTCACCGCCTCGATCGCATTCGCCTCGAGCGCAAGCTCGAACAAAGCGGTCGCATAGCGGCCGGCCATGCCGGACAGGACGGGTTCTTCGGCTGCCAAAGTTCGTGCTCGCTGCGGCTACTCGGTGGCAGTGTTCTCGGGCGGTGTGCTTGAGCTCTTCCGCAAGACCCGCAACCGGCGCGCATTGGGTCGGCACAAGCCCCTGGCAGTCAAGCGGAATTCGAGTGGGACTGTTCATTTCCCGGCCACGGCGCTGCCGCGTCCGGAAATCGCCGGGTAGCTAACATGAAGCGAAATGCCGTGCAACAACAGGCGCAAGCGCGCAATGGCCCGGCGGCCATGCAAACCGAGACCACGACCGTAACGCTGGGTCCTGCTATCACCGGCCGCGGGAAGGGCATCGATAACAATGGCGAAACGTCCGGCAAAATCCGCATCCCGCAAATCCGCACAGCGCAAAACTGGTTCGGCAAAATCGATCTCGAAATCAGTGATGCTGCCGACCGATCGGATCGCCTATTCGCCGATTGCCGATCGTGCCGCGCTCAAATTGCCGAACGGCGCCCGCATGGCGGTGTGGGTCGTGATCAATGTGGAGGAATGGGACCCGACACAGCCGATGCCCCGCACCGTACTCACCCCGCCGGCCGGCGGCTCGCCGATGCCGGATGTTCCGAACTGGGCCTGGCACGAATACGGTAATCGCGTCGGATTTTGGCGCTTTGTCGAAGTCTTCGACGCATTCGCGATACCGGGCGTGCTGGCGATCAATGGTTCGGCGCTTGCCGCCTATCCGCAGATCGTGCGCGCGGCGGTCGAGCGGAATTGGGAATTCATGGGTCACGGTTTCACGCAGCGCAATCTGCAGAAGGTTGCCGACGAGCGCGCCGATATTCGCAAAGTCCGCGCTGTCATCGCCAAAGCCACCGGCAAGCCGCCACGCGGTTGGCTCGGCCCGGGATTGACCGAAACCTGGCATACGCCCGACGTCTTGGCCGAAGAGGGCTACGATTACGTCGCCGATTGGGTGCTCGACGACCAGCCGGTCTGGCTGAAGACGCGCGGCAAGCCGATCCTCAACCTGCCCTACACGCAAGAATGCAACGACGTGGCGATGATGCTCATTCAGCACCACAAGGCGTCGGAATATTGCGAACGTGCGCTTGACCAATTCGAGCAGATCTATGCCGATTCGGCGCGCACAGCGCGCATTATGGCGCTGTCGATGCATCCCTACATCATGGGCGCGCCGCACCGCGTGAAGTATCTGCGCCGCATTTTCGAAGTCATTCGCGGCAAGCCCGATGTACTGTTCTGGACCGGCGCGCAGATCGCGGACTGGTTCGTCGCCGCAGGCCCGAAAGCTCCGTGAGACATCCCGAGCCTAAAAGCGCGAGCTCAGCGCACGCCGATATTGGTGCGCGCGTCATGCTTGCCGTGCTGGGTTTGATCTGGGGCATCACCTGGCCGGTGATGAAAATTGCGCTCAACGAAATCCCGCCGCTGACGATGCGGGGAACAGCCGCCGTGTTGGGCGCAGTAACCTACTTTGCACTGTGCGTCGTCATGCGGCGCAGCTTGCGCATCCCTTCGCTGAAGATCTGGGGCCATGTGCTGGTCGCGGCGCTCCTCAATATCGTGGCGTTCAGCCTATTTAGCGCTTTTGCCCAGCTTGCAGCGACAACCTCGCGCGTTGCCATCCTCGCCTACACAATGCCGATCTGGGCTGTGCTGCTGGCTTGGGCCTTTCTCGGCGAACGCCCGAGCCGCATCCAGGCCACCGCGCTTTTACTGTGTGCGACGGGTCTTGCCATCTTGATCTATCCGCTGACGACCCACGGCGTTCCGCTCGGAATTGCCTTTGCACTTGCGGTCGGGGTGTGTTGGGCCGGCGGCACGGTCTACCTGAAATGGGCGCACATCGAAGCCGACCAGATGGGCGTCGGCAGTTGGCAGATGACGATCGCTGCGATCGTGCTGGTCGCGGCCATGCTGCTATTCGACGGCTTCCCGCATTTCGGCGGAGCGCATGTTGATGGCTTGCTGGCGACCGCCTGGACCGGCATTTTCAGCAACGGGATCGCTTATGCGCTCTGGTTCACGATCATACGGCGGCTGCCGGCAGTGACCGCCTCGCTTGGCGTGCTCACCTCGCCGGTCATCGGCGTCATCGGCTCGTTTTTCATTCTCGGTGAAGTGCCGACCACGGCCGACATGATCGGCTTTGCGCTGATCTTTGTTGCATCCGCATGCGTGTTGCTGACGCGACACAGCGACGTCGAGACCGCGTCCCACGCCACGTGAGTGACGGGCTATACCCAATCACCGCGCAGTATCGATGTGCCAAAATTTGCGCGAGCGGTTGCGCAAGTGATTACGATTCTTGCCTTCAACACCCGGCCGCTTTCGCCAAGTCGGCGACCCGCCCTGCCATGGCGCTGCGCGGATCGGCCAGCGGATCGATGACCGTGAAATGGTTGGTTCCGGCAACCTCTTCGTAGCGCGTCTGCGCGCCGGTCTGCCTCCAGGTTTCCGCGATCGTCCGGCTTTGCCGCTTGAACTCGCTGGATTCAAGCCCACCGGCCACAGCATCGAAAATCCGATTCGATGCCACCGGCCAAAACAGCGGCGAAACTTTCCGTGCTTCGGCGGGGTCGAGGCGCAGATCCGCATTAACGCTGGTGGAAAGGAGCGGGGTCAAATCGAACACGCCCGAGACTGAATAGGCCGCCGGCACGAGATCGGCGGGCGCTTTCGGATAAAGCGTGCGCCAATCGGTGGCGAGGAGTGCGGCGGCGAGGTGCCCGCCGGCCGAATGGCCATAGACTGTCATCCGGCGGCCGAAGCGCTGCCAAAGGAATGCGCACATGCGGCGCATTTGCTCGATGATATCGGCGATGGTGACGTTGGGGCACAGATCATAGCCGACTACGGCCACCGAAACGCCGCGCTCATTGGGCCCGCGCGCCATTTGGCTGAACGTGGACGGCTCCAGCGAGCGCCACCAGCCGCCGTGGATAAAGACCGCAAGCGGCGCATGTTCATGCCCTTCGGTCAGGAAAAGATCGACAGTCTGGCGTGCCGTACTGCCGTAAGTCAGGCCAAGCTCAGCGCTGTCGCGTTTGAGCATCTCGGCCCGGTAAAGCTCCGCTTCGTAGGCCCAGCGGGCAAAAATTTCCGGATGCTCCGGCACGCGGGCGCGATTGTTATATTCAACCTCGTAGTCGATCGCGGACACCGGCGCCTCCTTGGAACACGACTCCGAAAAGTGGACACCGGTTTTCGGAAAAGATCATGCTCAAACAACAAGCTAAAGCGAAATGGTGATTCAACCTAATCTCATTTTGCTTTGGCAGATTGCGCCGCAAATCTGCGGTATGTCCGCTACGCTGGCAAGCTTGCCGCGAGTACCGACGTTTGTCGGGCTTGTAGTTGGCGACGGCAAATCGAAAGCGGTTTCCGCAAATGGGGCAGCCCGCTAAAAGGAGCGTCATGAGAGTCGACGGCAAATCAATGCGCAGCATCTGGCTGGAACCGGACGGCTGCTCGGTCGGGATCATCGATCAGACGGCGCTGCCGCATCGTCTAATAACAGCTCGGCTTACGACCCTGGACGACGCCGCGCACGCGATCCGGGCCATGCTAGTCCGCGGCGCGCCATTGATCGGCGCCGCTGCCGCCTATGGCGTCTGCCTGGCGCTGCGTGCCGATGCGTCCGACGAGGCGCTTGAGCGCGCCTGCGCCATCTTACTCAAGACGCGGCCGACCGCGATCAACCTCAAATGGGCGCTCGAAGAAATGGTCGCCGCGGTGCGCAACCGCTCGCGCGGCGAGCGCGTCGCCGCGGCGTACCGGCGCGCCCAGGAAATCTGCGAGCAGGACGTCGCGATCAACACCGCGATCGGACAAAACGGATTGCCCCTCATCGAAGCGGTTGCCAAGCGCAAGAAGCCGGGCCAGCCGGTCAATGTGCTCACGCATTGCAATGCCGGATGGCTGGCAGCGGTCGATGTCGGCACCGCCACTGCGCCGATTTATCTGGCGCACGACAACGGCGTCGCGATCCATGTCTTTGCCGACGAGACCCGACCGCGCAATCAGGGCGCGTCGCTGACCGCGTGGGAACTCGGCCGGCACGGCGTGCCGCACACTGTGATTGCCGACAATACCGGCGGCCATCTCATGCAGCATGGACTGGTCGATCTGGTCATTGTCGGCACCGACCGCGTCACCGCGGCCGGCGACGTATGCAACAAGATCGGCACCTATTTGAAGGCGCTTGCCGCGCGTGACAATAACGTGCCGTTCTATGTGGCGCTGCCGTCGCCCACCATCGACTTTTCGATTTCTGATGGCCTTGCCGAAATCCCGATCGAGGAGCGCGCGGCGGATGAAGTAGCGAGCATGACCGGGCAAACCGCGCAGGGCGGTATCGAAACGGTGCGAATCATTCCCGACGGCTCGCCGGTGGCAAATTACGGCTTCGACGTCACGCCGGCGCGACTGGTGAGCGGGCTTATTACCGAGCGCGGCGTGATTGCCGCCTCGCGCAGCGCATTGGCAAGGGCTTTCCCGGAACGCGCCGGCGCGGCAGAATGAGGGCACACTCAAGTCTGGTTCGCCTGGAGTCTGTTGCGTGCGAAAGCTTAACTGCCGTCCGCTCTCGAACGTGCCGCTTCCCGGAATCCTCAGCATGAACGTGCCGACCGACACGTCCGCCAGCATGCCCTCCACGATAACGTCGACAGCTTCGCCATTGGCTGACGGCCGGCAATCGGAAACGGCGCTCGCCATCGCCCGCGGCACTGCGCGCTATCTGCACGCGCTCGGTTATTGCGTGGTCAGTGAATTGCCACTGCCGTCAGGGCGGCGCGCCGACCTCGTCGCGCTCGGCGGCGACGGTGAAATCATCATTGTCGAGATAAAATCGTCGGTGGCCGATTTCCGCGCCGACCAGAAATGGATGGACTACCGGCGGCACTGCGATCGGCTGTTCTTCGCGACGCATGCGGGAGTGCCTTGCGATATCTTCCCCGCCGAGGCCGGCTTGATCGTCGCTGACGCGTTTGGCGCGGCGATTGTGTCCGAAGCGCCGGAAGAGCGCATTCCCGCCGCTACGCGCCGAGCGGTGACATTGCGCTTTGCGCATGCGGCGGCGCTCCGGTTGCAAGCGGTTGCCGATCCGCAGGGACCTTATAACGGCGGGTTTTAGAGCTACCAGGCGCAAGTTAGAGATTAAGTCAAAGACACACGTTAAAAACGCAATGCCTGCGCTCACATGGCAGACAAAATAATTACCGGACCAACGGTTACTTGGGAGCGCGCTTGGCCAGGATGCGCTGCAGCGTGCGGCGGTGCATGTTGAGCCGGCGCGCGGTTTCCGAAACGTTGCGGCCGCACAATTCGTAAATGCGCTGGATGTGCTCCCAGCGGACCCGGTCCGCCGACATCGGATTCTCCGGCGGCTCAATCTTTTTGTTGTCGAGAGCGAGCAAGGCGGCGGCAACATCATCGGCGTCGACCGGCTTGGCAAGATAATCGACGGCGCCGAGCTTTACCGCGTTCACGGCGGTCGCAATATTACCGTAGCCGGTGAGAATGATGGCGCGAGCCTCGGGCCGGCGCTTCTTCATCGCCGATATGACATCGAGGCCATTGCCGTCGCTAAGCCGCATGTCGACGACCGCAAAGGCCGGCGCGGCTTTCTCGACCTGCAAGAGACCATCGCTGACCGATTCGGCGGTCGTCACGGTAAAGCCGCGACTTTCCATGGCGCGAGCGAGACGCTGCAGGAAGGACTTGTCGTCCTCGACGATCAGGAGCGAGCGTTCATGCGGGAGCGAACTTGCTGCGGCATCGGTCATGGCAATTCCATTTTCTCAATACTTGAATAATGCGCCTGGATAACGGTCCTGTTCCGCCCAGTTCCGCCGTCTTCCGCCGCTTCGTCTTTTTTGGCACCGTTCGGTGCGGCAACTTACAATTAAGAGGCGACAGCCTCGGCCTCAAGTGGGGGCGGCACGAGTGAGCGTTCAAAATCTCCCCGGTTCCAGGTCACCGTGATGGTGGCGCCATGCAGCGGCGGCGCTTGGTTGATGAGCGAGAGCTTAGCGCCCGAGCGCTCCAACAACGTCTTGGCGATAAAAAAGCCGAGCCCAAGTCCGAACAGCGCGGTTTCGTCGGCGTCAGAACCGCGCGCCCCCGGTCGCCGATGCGTGACATAGGGAGCGCCCAGGCGATCGACGATTTCGGGAGCGAAGCCAGGTCCATCATCGCTGATCGTGATGCTGATTTCCTCGGGCGTCCATTGCGGGGCAATCTCGACCCGGCTGTGAGCGAAATCGACCGCGTTCTCAATCAGGTTACCCAGCCCATAGCGAATGGCCGGATTGCGCTCTCCGGCCGGTTCGCCGGCGCGGTTGGACGGATAGGTGACGATGATCGACACGCCGAAATTGCGGTGTGGCGCCACCGCCTCCTCGATCAGCGCCGAGAGCGGCATACGGTCGAATGGTTCACCGGCCGGAAGTTCGGTGATCTTGGCCAAAATTTCGCGGCAGCGCTGGGCCTGCTCGCGCAAAAGCTTCACGTCCTCGGCATAAGGTGAACTGGGCTCGAGCGCGCGTTCGATCTCGCGGATCACCACGGTAATCGTTGCCAATGGCGTGCCCAGTTCATGCGCCGCGGCGGCGGCCAATCCGTCGAGCTGCGACAAGTGCTGCTCGCGCGCCAAGACCAATTCAGTCGCAGCTAATGCGTCGGAGAGCTGGCGCGCCTCCTCGGCGACTTGCCACGTGTAAACTCCGATATAGCCGATCGCCAAAAGGATCGAGAGCCACACGCCGACCATATAGATTTCAGGAAGCTCAAGCGGGTTCTCGGCGTCCCACGGCAAATCGTAATGCAGGAACACCAGCATGGTGGCGCAGAACATCGCGAACGTGCCGATCAACAAGGTCATGCGCGGCGGTAGCGCGGTCGCGGAGATCAAGACCGGCCCGAGCAGCAGAAAGGCAAAGGGATTTTCCAAGCCACCGGTGAGATAGAGGAGCGCCGCCAGTTCGGCGATGTCGAAGGTCAGGAGCCAAGCGGCGCGGTCCGGCTCGAGCCATTGGGTCTGCCGAAAACTGACGCGCAGCGCGACGTTCAACAGCGCCGCCAGCGCAATCACGGCGAGGCAGGCCCAAATCGGAACTTCGAATTCCAGGCCGAAATGGACCACCAGAACCGCCGCCAATTGGCCGCAAACCGCGAGCCAACGCAGGCGGATCAGGGTATCGAGCCGCACGTTCCTTGGACGCTCATGAGTCCGAGGCAGACCAAACATGCGACTAATGTAGCGAGCCGGGCGAGCCTCGCCAAATTGGTAGTGTCCCGATTTCGAAGTTCGTAAGAATTTGCGGCACTGGCGCTCGGCGCCCGAATGCGCGAGATTGAGCGGATCCAAGCTCCATCGGGAGTAATGGCGATGGTTTATCAACTCGACCAGTTCATCTCCGATTGCCGGTCCATCCTCGCGCGCGACCCTGGCCCAGCGGGCCGCGAACAGGTGCGCGGGCGGCTCGAACTTCTGTTGCAGAATCCCGACTTTGTGCGCCGGCATTGCGAGGATGCGCAGCGCGGATTGCATGTCCTTTACGAGGACCCCGCACTCGGCTTTCAGATCCTGGCTCACATCAATGACAAGGCGCGAGTCTCGCCGCCGCACGACCACGGCGCTTCCTGGGCTATCTACGGCCAGGCGACCCATTACACCGACATGACCGAATGGGAGCGCGAGGACGACGGCAGCGATCCGCAGCACGCCAAGCTAAAGCCGGTGAAGAAATACCGGCTGATGCCGGGACATGCTGGCATTTATCAGGATGGCAGGATCCACTCGATCGATTATCCCGACAACGCCCGCTTCGTTCGCGTCACCGGAACGAACCTTGATCGTATCCAACGCGTGCGTTTCGATCTCAATACCGGCGAAATCAAACAGATGACGCCGCAGCAGGCGACGTGACGCCGGCCGTGAGCCCCGCCGCGCTGCGGGAGCTTTTGCAAGACGGCAGCGAAATCGCGCTCGTTGACGTGCGCGAAGAACTTATCTTTTCGCAAGGCCATCTCTTGCTGGCGCGTTCGGCGCCGCTCAGCCGCTTGGAACTGAAGTTTGCCGAGCTTGTGCCGCGGCGCGCGACGCGAATCGTGCTGTGCGATGACAATGACGGACTTGCCGAACGCGCGGCGGCAGTGCTGGCGCGCAACGGCTATTGCGATCTTCGCATTCTTGCCGGCGGCGTACCGGCGTGGGCCGCGGCCGGTTTCGAACTCTTCACCGGAGTGAACGTTCCGAGCAAAGCATTCGGCGAGTACATTGAGCATGCCGACGGCACGCCCAGCATCTCGGCCGATGAACTGGCGCAGTTGCTTGGCAACGGGACGGACCTCGTGATCCTGGATAGCCGGCCGTTCGACGAATATGCGCGGGTCTCGATCCCAAACGCGACCAATGTGCCCGGCGCGGAACTGGTGCTGCGGGCGCGCGAGATCGCGGCCTCAGCCAATACCACGGTGGTGGTCAATTGTGCCGGACGCACGCGCAGCATTATCGGCGCCCAATCGCTGATCAATGCCGGCCTGCCGAACAAAGTCGTGGCGCTGCGCAACGGCACCATGGGTTGGAGCCTCGCCGGTTTTACTTGCGACAGCGGGAAAAAACGCCGCGCGCCAGGCGTCTCGCGGGCGAAATTGGCTTGGGCGAAAAGCGCGGCGCGGCGGGTGGCGCAGGCCTGCGGCGTCGAAATCATTGATCGGGCGAAACTTGAATCCTGGCGGGCGGATGAGAACCGCACGCTTTATTTGTTCGACGTGCGCGATCCCGACGAATATGAGGCGAGCCATCTTGCCGGCGCGATTTCGGCGCCGGGAGGCCAACTGGTCCAGGCCACGGATCAATATGTCGGCACGCTCGGCGCAAGGATCGTGCTCGTTGATGATCAGGAGGTGCGCGCCGCGATGACCGGGTCATGGCTGTGGCAGATGGGTTTTGCCGACGTCTACGTCCTGCCCGAAGCTGGCAGCGAAACCGGCTGGCCGATCGCGCGCAAGCTGGTAAGCGACCAGCGTCCCGAGGCCGCGATCGAAGCCGCGGCACTAGCGGAGCTGTCGTCGCGCAAAGCGGTGACCGTCATCGATCTTTCGCTGAGCCGCAACTATCTCGCCGGCCACATTCCTGGCGCATGGTTTGCGATCAGGACGCGGCTTGCGCAGGCGCTGAAAAGAATTTCGATCGCAGACACGCTCGTACTCACATCGGAGGACGGCGTCCTCGCCGCGCTTGCAGTGATCGAAGCCACGCGTGCGACGGATCGGCCCGTACACTTTCTCAAAGGCGGCAACGCCGCGTGGCGGGCGGCAGGCGGACCATGTTCGAGTGACATCAGAATGGCCGACGAGCCAATTGATCAATGGCGCAAGCCCTACGAACGTTCCGGCGACACCAAAGCCGCGATGCAAGAATACTTGGCCTGGGAAGTCGATCTTTTGCCGCGCATCCAGCGCGACGGCACTTTGCAATTCGAGCGTTTCAGGCCGCGGCTTGCAGCAGAAGTTCGCTGAGCCGCTCCGGCATGTCGACCATCACGTCATGACCGCACGGCACCTCGTGCCAGCGCCATGACGGGTCCGACTGCACCGCCGCCAATGCGCGATCGAAACTTGGATTGTGATAGCCTTTGGCGCGAATGTAGGTTTTCCGCGCGATCTTTTCACGTGCGCCGGTGAGAGCGATTGCCGACGTGAAGGCGCCGATTGGTTGTGGCACGCACAGGCTATCCACCCAAGCGCGGTCGGCTTTGTTCACTCCGAATGCTTCCGCCGATCGCGGCGGCACGCCGAGATCGCCGCGCTGCAGCGCTGCGCGCACGGCATCCTGAATCGCGGGGCCCGTCACTTTTTGCATCGTATCGCCGTTGGCTGGCAGGAAAGCGTCGAGGAATACAATCGCGCGGATAGCGGTGGGCATTTGTTCGGCGACGCCGGAAATGACAAATCCGCCATAGGAGTGACCGCACAGCACCACATCACTCAGTTGCTCCCATTTCATGACGTTGACGATGTCGGTGACGTGGGTGGCGACGTCGATGCCGGGGCGCCGCAGATGCGAGCGCTCGCCGAGACCAGTCAATGTCGGGGTGAAAACGCTGTGGCCGTCACGTTGAAGCGCAGCGGCAACGCGTTGCCAGCACCAGCCGCCATGCCAGGCGCCGTGCACCAGCACAAACGTGTAGGCCATGGATCCTCCCTGCGCGCTTGAAACTGACGAGGCGCTCAACCCGAGCCGCTACGGCTGCCACGCGGCGGCGTCGGGAGGCGCCGCCGTGTCCTGGCTGGCGCGGTCGACGAACTGCACCAGCGCCCGCAGCACGTCGTCAACGCCGCGGCCGGTGACTGCCGAAATAACGAATGGCGTCCCGTTTGCCGCGCGCTTTAAGCTCGCAAGCTGCCGTGCGATGTCTTCGGCGCTTAAGGCATCGGCCTTGTTGAGCGCCACGATTTCGGGCTTCTCGGCAAGCCCATGTCCGTATGCTTTCAATTCTGCGCGCACGGTTTTGTAGTCGGCGCCGGCATCCTCGCCAGTGCCGTCGATGAGATGTAACAGCACGCGGCAGCGTTCGACATGGGCAAGAAAGCGGTCGCCGAGGCCGACGCCTTCATGCGCTCCTTCGATCAGCCCCGGGATATCCGCGAGTACGAATTCGCGGCCGTCGATCTCGACGACGCCGAGCTGCGGATGCAGCGTGGTAAACGGATAGTCGGCGATTTTCGGTTTTGCCGCGCTCACCGCGGCAAGGAAGGTCGATTTGCCGGCATTGGGCAGACCAATGATTCCCGCGTCGGCGATGAGCTTAAGCCGCAGGCGGATCGTCAATTCGGTGCCCGGCTGCCCCGGATTAGCGTGGCGCGGCGCACGATTTGTCGAAGTCTTGAAATGGGCATTGCCGAAACCGCCATTGCCGCCGCGGGCAAGCACGGCGCCCTGTCCTATTGCGGTGAGATCGGCCAACAGCGTTACCCCATCCTCGTCGTAGATTTGCGTGCCTGCCGGCACTTTGAGAACCACGTCGGCGCCGTTGGCGCCGTGACGATCCTTGCCCATTCCGGCGCGCCCATTGCCGGCGGCAAAATGCTGCTGGTAGCGATAATCGATGAGGGTGTTGAGACCGCCGACTGCTTGTGCAATCACGTCACCACCTTTGCCGCCGTCGCCGCCGTTCGGGCCGCCAAATTCAATGAACTTCTCGCGCCGAAACGACACGCAGCCATTGCCGCCGTCGCCGGAACGAATGTAAATCTTGGCTTCGTCGAGAAACTTCATTTGCTTAACTGGTAAAGCGCCGAACCCACCGGCACAACCGTCATTCTCGTCAATACCATTCCCGTCAACGCCGCCGCTTTGGCCGGCAATTCATGCTTGATATAAGGAGCCGGAATTCGCACGGCGGAGCCAGCCTCTCTCTTACGGCCCGTTTGGAACTAGAGCGGAGAACGACGAGCGTGTGGTGCATTGTAAAGCTCGCGCTGCGAGCTGCGGTGTGGCGAAGGACGTCCGATGTCTCACTTGTCGGCTTGCCGCTGCTTTTGGTTTTTGCCGCGCTCGTAGCGGTGGTCCGCGCCGCGCTGCAACTCCTCGAGGCCGGTTCGTGGTACGCTTTCAATCCGTACGGGCTCAATGCTGTCGTGGCTTGGATCGCGCTTGAGCTCGCGATCGCCGCCTTGTTCGTGCGCCCGGCGGCGCGAACCACCGCCCTGTCGGCAATGTTCGTGCTCTCGGTACTCGCCGATCTGGTCATGACCGGGATCAGCATCGGCGCGCCATACGTCGCGCCACTCCTCGCGCGGGCCATCGGGCCCTCGGCGCCGTTCAACAGCGCGGTCGTCGCCGACGCGACTTACACGCTCCTTTTCGTGTGGTGGGTTGGCGCCATGACGTGCATCGTCGGCTCCCTCGAGCAACAATCGGGTTGGCGGCTCACCGGCCGGATTGCGGGCCTGTGGCTGGCATTATTCGCAGCCAATGTGGCGATGCCGCACACGCCCATCTTTGTGCCGCCGGACTTCGATCCGGGCAACGCCAACTGGTGGGAAACGGTCTATGCAGCTCAACGCGCTGAAGGCAAAGGCAGGGTCGCCGGTGAAATCGGGCAAATTCAAAAATTGCAGCCGCGACTGCTCCAGGAACAGTTTGCTCATCTGACGCCCGCGCACAAAGGCGAGACCGAGATCTACACGCTCGCTATCGCCGGTTGGGCCGATCAGGATGTCTTCATCAAGGAACTCGACGGCGCATTGGAGGCGATGGCCAGTGTTTTGCCGACCAACGGCCATACGGTGCGCTTGGTCAATCGGCGCGACACCGCCAGCACGATCCCGCTCGCCAACTTTTCGAATTTTGCCGCGGCGGTGCACGCGATCGGCAATGTCATGGACAAGGACAACGATGTCTTGGTCTTGCTCATGACCTCGCATGGCGAGCAGACTGGGTTCGCCTTGCAATTGCCCGGCGGCATTGCCGAGCTGACGCCGCAGCAGGTTGCGGCAGCGCTGAACGGCGAGGGCATTAAAAACCGGGTCGTGATCATTTCCGCCTGCTATGCGGGAATCTTCGTTCCGCCACTCGCGAACGACAACACCATCGTGATAACCGCGGCGGATGCCAAACACACGTCATTCGGCTGCGCTCCCGAACGCGATTGGACCTATTTCGGTGACGCCTTCTTTCACCAGAGCCTGCATCCGGGTGCGGATTTCGAAAATGCGCTCGATCACGCCCGCGTCCTGATCCACGGCTGGGAAATGATGGACAATGTGGTGCCCTCGAACCCGCAAGGCTCGTTTGGCCGGGCACTGGTCGCAAAACTCGCGCCGTACTTCGCAACCAACCCGCGCCCCTGATTGCGGCGCGGGTTGGTGCAATTCGGGCTAAGCTAGACCGCTTGCTAGGCCACTTGCCGCTCTCGACCCCAAGCCTTGAGCGACGCCCACAGCCGACGATCGAGTCGAAAACGGTCGATCGGCGCCGCGGAATTGATGGCGCGGATGCGGCACAGCTGGACGCCGGTCCATTGGAAGCCGCACTTCTCGAGCACGCGGCGCGACGCCGGATTGCTCACGCGCGCTCCCGAATGCAACACCTCATGGCCGAGCTTGCCAAAGGCGTAATCGATCATCGCGCGCGCCGTCTCGGTGGCGTAACCGCGACCCCAAAAGGGGACACCAAGCCAATAGCCGAGCTCGGCGCCGTCTCGTCGTAAATCGATGCCGCACATTCCGATCAATGCGCCATCAAGCTCGATCGCGAAAACCGTCTCGCCGACGTCTCGATTGACCGAGTCGATGAATCCCTCGGCGTCCTCGGCGCTGTAGGGATGCGGAATGCGCGTGGTGTTCTCGGCAACGCGGCGGTCGCCGGCCAGAGCCACCATTGCCGGCACGTCGGCATGCGACGGCGCGCGCAGCACGAGCCGGTCGGTTTTGAGCACGGCAACGCGGCGCGCCTTTGCGTCTCGCGCCAGAACAGGCGTCAAGTTGGGCGTCAGGTCGGAAGTTGAGACTTCGGTTGCGAATGTCATCGCCTGGGCTCCTTGCCGAGAAACCGAAAGGGGAGCCGGCATGCCGGTCTCCCCTTTTTCGAGCCCATTTTGGCCCGCCGGTTCGACTGGATGCCGGCGGACTCATATGATCCACCGTGTTACTGGGCCGCGGCCTCACTCATCGGATGTATCGACACGAACACGCGGCCTTTGGTTTTGGTGCGGAATTCGAGCTTGCCGTTAATCAGCGCAAAGAGCGTGTGATCTTTGCCGACGCCGACATTGCGGCCGGCGTGCCACTTGGTGCCGCGCTGACGGGCAATGATGTTCCCGGCTAGCACCTGTTCGCCACCGAAAATCTTCAGTCCCAGGCGCTGTCCGGCCGAATCGCGGCCGTTACGCGAGGATCCGCCTGCTTTCTTATGTGCCATTACCGGGCTCCGAAACTCACTTGCTGTCTATCTATACCGGATTCGTGACAAAAGCATCACCGCCAGTATCACTTCTTGCTCTTTGACGGCGTTTTCGCGGCTGGTTTCTTCGCCGACGACCTCGCTTTGGGCTGGTCCGCCTTTTTTGCCGAAGCTTTACGCGCCGGCTCCTCGGCATCGGCGGGCGCGGCGCCAGGTGCCTGTCGGGGCGCGGCAGCCGCACGTTTCGGTTTGGGTTGCGCCTCTTTGCTCGGCTTTTTGCCGTCAGTCAAAATTTCGGTGATGCGCAGCAGCGTAAATTCCTGGCGATGACCGATCTTGCGCCGCGAATTCTTTCGCCGGCGCTTCTTAAACGCAATGATCTTCGGACCCCGCGCTTGTTCCAGAACTTCCGCCGCCACCGTGGCGCCGGAGACCGTCGGCGCTCCCAATGACAGGGCGTCGCCGCCGACGACAAGGACCTCGCCAAACTCGACGATCTCGCCGGGCTCGCCTTTAACCTTGTCGACCTTGATCACATCCTCGGCGGCCACCCGATACTGCTTGCCGCCCGTTTTGAAGACCGCGAACATCTTTCTTCCTCGCTACAACCCCGACGCTCGGGTCATCGCCCGGACCGGATTCTTCCAGTCTATTCTGCTGACGGTCCGCTCTGCTGACAATCCGCGGCCTCGTGGCGCGAGGGCGGCATCGAATGCGTGGACCAGCGTCCTTATGACTGCCCCATAATAGCCTGTCAAGAAATGCAAACCACGCCGCATTCGTAAGCCGCGGGATGATTTGCCGCCCCCGTCTTGGTGATGACCTTCGTGCGCGGATCGTGCTAAAGCGCGAGGCAATCACAATGACGGCGGCCACACCGCACGCGACCGGGAGAAACCGCGATGCCGGCAGAAAGAACAGCGACCCTTTCGCGCCGCGCCTTGCTCGCTGGCACCTTGCCCGCCATCGCGATCGGGACAGCAAAAGCGCAAAATGCCGACGAAGCTTATCCGGAGCATCAGGTTTCCTTTGTCGTACCGTTCGCACCGGCCGGAGGAACCGACATTCTCGCCCGGCTACTCGCGCAGAAACTCGAGCAGCATTTTGGTAAACCCTTCGTGGTCGAGAACCGGCCCGGGGCCGGCACCATTTTAGCCACCAATTACGTCACCAAGTCGTCCCCCGACGGCTACACGATCTCGATGACGGTGTCGTCGCTTGCCGCCGACGTGACGCTCTACAAAAGCCTGCCCTACGATCCGGCCAAGGACCTCGTGCTGGTTGCGCTGATTGCCAGAGTGCCTTTCGTGCTGGTTGTCAGTCCATCGCTGCCGGTGAGCAACGTCGAAGACCTCATCAAACTCGCCAAGCAGAAGACGCTCAGTTACGGCTCCGGTGGCGTCGGCGCCTTTCATCATCTGGCCGCGGCTTTATTCGCCAGTATGGCCGGCATTAAGATGACGCATGTGCCTTATCGGGGCTCGGCGCCGGCGCTCAGCGATCTCATGGCGGGCTATATTCAACTTATGTTTATCGATTACGGCCCCGCCTCGGCCTTCATCAGTAGCGGGAAAATCCGCCCGCTTGCAGTGACGACAAAGCAGCCGCTTTCGGTCCTGCCTGAGGTTCCGCCGCTCGCCGAGGCGGGTGTGCCCGGTTTTGACGCGGCGGCCTGGCAGGGCGTGATCGCGCCGGCCCGCACCCCGCCTGCAATCGTCGGCAAACTCAACGCCGCGCTGAACGCGGCCGTGGCAATGCCTGATGTTCGTTTGCGCATGCGCGAAATCGGGATGATTCCGGTTGGCGCCGGCTCGCCTGCGGAGCTCCAGGAGTTCCTGCAGTCTGAAATCGTACGCTGGGGCAAGGTCGTCGAGGACGCCGGCATTGCCCATTCCGAGTGACTCTTTTGCCCGGCGGCGCACCATCGGCGGAGGCTCGCCGCCAACTGCCGGCCGGCGAGGAGATATTTCTTGATCATGTCGCGCATTTCGTGCGCGACGCCGAAGCCGCAGGCCGCGCACTGCGCCGCGTCGGCTTTGCACCGACGCCGGTTTCGATTCAGGCGGACAAGGATCCGTCGACCGGGAAACTGGTTCCGACCGGCACCGGCAATATCACCGCGATGTTTCCCCGCGGCTATACGGAAGTTCTTTTCAAAAACTCCGATTCTCCGCTCGCCCGCGAATTCGAAGCCGCGCTTGCGCGCCGCGCTGGACTGCATCTAGCCGCTTTTTCCGTGGCCGATGCGGCCAAAGCCCGCCGGCGGCTCGCCGGTGCCGGATTTCCGGTCCGCGATTTGGTCCGCATGCAACGCCCGGTCCATACCGAGGCCGGTCCGGACACTGCGGCTTTCACCATCGCGCGGGTTGAATTAATGACGATGCCTGAAGGACGCATCCAAATCCTGACCCACCATACCGAACACGCTGTGTGGCAGCCGCGCTGGTTGTCGCATCCAAACAGTGTCTGCGAACTAATCGATGTGGTCATCGCGGTCGGCGACCTCGAGGAAGCGGCGCAACGGTTCGCGCGCTTTACCGACCGGCCGGCGTTACCGACACCGGGGGGCGCGCTGATACGGCTTGACCGCGGCGGCGTCTATCTCGTCAGCCATGATCGGGCAGCCGAGAAGCTTCCCGAAGTGCCGGTCACGTCGCTGCCGTTCATGATCGGTTACGCGCTCGGCGTCGAGTCGCTTGCCGCCGCCGAGAAGGCGGTCGATGGCGCCGATCTCGAATGGCGCGCGTTCGAAGACGGCATTGTCGCGACCTTCCCGCCCGAATTAGGCACAGGCGCCTGGTTTTTTGTCGAACAGCCGACGGGCCTGCCGTGGCGGCGTTGAGGGTGGAATGGTCAATTTAGCTTTTGCGCTTGGCGTGCAATAGTCGCTGAAGCAGATCATCGAGACCGCCCTTGCATAGTCCAGCAGACATCGCGACATCCTGGCCCGATGCGATCTACGCACATTTTCGCCGCATCGGCGTTCGCCAGGTCGGCTATGTGCCCGATGCCGGGCACAGCCAGCTCATCACGCTGTGCCAAGGCGATCCGCAGATCGTCGACGTGGTACTGACCACGGAAGAAGAAGGCGTCGGCCTCGTCGCCGGCGCAGCGCTCGGCGGCCAACGCGCGGCGCTGCTCATGCAGTCGAGCGGCGTCGGCAACTGCATCAACATGTTTTCGCTGTTACGCAATTGCGGCTTCGGCTGCATTGTTCTCGTCACGATGCGCGGCGAGTTCGGCGAATTCAATCCATGGCAGGTGCCTATGGGCAGCATCACCGAAGAGGTGCTGCGGCTTTCCGGCTTCCTCACCTACCGGATCGAGACGGCGGAGGATGTCGACGAGATTGTCGGCGCCGGTTGCGACATGGCGTTCAATGGCAGTTTGCAAGTCGCCGTGCTCCTGTCACAGCGGCTGATCGGCCCCAAACAGTGGACCCGATGATAATGGACACGATTAGGGTGCGATGATGCTGGACCGGCGCCGCTTCGTACAAAAGCTCATGATTGACCGTGGCGACCTTCTAGTCGTGCCGGGACTCGGCTCGGCGACCTACGATGTCGCGGCGGCCGGCGATCACCCGCTTAATTTTTATCTCTGGGGCGCGATGGGCGGCACCGCCATGATCGCACTAGGTCTCGCGCTGGCACGACCCGAGCGACGCGTGGTCGCGATCCCAGGCGATGGCGACATGCTGATGGGCTTGGGGAGCCTGGCCACGATCGGCGTCAAGCAACCGAAAAATCTGGTTGTGGTGGTGCTCGATAATGCCCGATATGGTGAAACTGGCATGCAGCCAAGCCACACCGCGGCCGGAATCGATTTCGTCGCGGTGGCGCTCGCCTGCCATTTTCGCCAGGCGCGCACGGTGACACGCATCGAGGAAGCGGCGGAGGTGCGGAAATTGCTGTACGCCGGCGAAGGGCCGATCCTGGTCAACGCTAAAATCAAGCCGGAGGATGTGCCGCGGGTGTTGCCGCTCCGCGACGGTCACGCAATCAAGCAGCGTTTTATCGCAGCATTGAATGCCGTTTGAACGATCGCGCGCTTGTATCAGCACTTGTGGAAAAATTTGTAGATTTCCGGGCGTTGCAACCAGATCAAATGAAACGTCAATCCGCCGTGTTCGTCGATCCATTTGCGGATATCTTCCGGATAAATCCTCAACAGGGTGTCGGTAACAAAAGGAAAAGTGCCGGCATGAAATCCGAGCGCGGCATTTTGCGTGACGCAAATGTCTTTGCGCGCAAAGTACCCGGTAAGCAAAGTGCAGGCCGACGCGCAGAGGCCGACGATGCGGATATTTACCTTTTGCGCCGCGAGCTTCTCCCACTTCTGCTGATAGAGAAATACCAAGCCGCCATGATCGCCAGCGACATCGATGGTTTCCGCCCGCGCCAACGGCACAGCGATCGTCAGGACAGCCGCTGCCAATAAAGCCCCACAACCCCTCATTTCATTGCCCCGCGCTGGTTGCCGCCGATTTGGCCGCTCGCTTCACCGCCGTGACGATTTCAGGATAGGCGGCGCAGCGGCAGAGATTCCCCGATAGGTAGTGCCGAATGTCTTCATCGCTCGGATCGGGATTCTGTTTAAGCAATTGGTGGGTCATCAGCACGAATCCCGGCGTGCAGAAGCCGCATTGAAATGCCCCGCACGCGATGAAAGCCTCCTGCACGTTCGACAGCGCGCCATCGGCATCGAGATGTTCGACCGTGGTGACCGATTTGCCGTCGGCCCAGACCGCAAAATAGAGGCAACCCGAGACCGCTTGCCCGTCGACCAGCACCGTGCAGCAGCCGCACAATCCCTGCCCACAGCTTTCGCGGGCGCCGAAAAGATCGAAACGCTGCAGGAGCTCGACCAGATTGCGATGCGGCTCGATCGTGGTCGAGACCGGCTGGCCGTTGAGCGTAAAGTTTATGGTGTGCGCGCTCATCACTCGTCCTCAAGCGGCCGGCCATCTTCGGCGCGCAACGCACGCAGCACCGCTTCGGCGGTGATTGGCAATTCCATGATGCGCACGCCGACAGCGTCATCGATCGCATTGGCAATCGCTGGCGACACGCCAAACGTGCCGGTTTCGCCTAATCCCTTGGCGCCAAACGGACCGGAATGCTGCTCGGCGACAATGAGTTCGTTGTCCATCGGCGGCACGTCGCCAAGGCCCGGGATCTTGTAATCAGCTAGGGACGCATTGGTGACCTGGCCGCCGTCGAGCTGCATGATTTCGGACAAGGTGAAGCCGAGCTGCATGATCGCTGCGCCGGACAACTGCGTGCGCGCGACCGCCGGATTGATCAGCTTGCCGCAATCGGCGGCATTGATCAGCCGCAAAATCCGCACGTGCCCGGTTTCGGTGTCGACTTCAACTTCTGCCGCCGCGCCGCCGACCATCCAGAATGGCGTGACATTGTCGGAGAGCCCGGTCTGCGCATCCGGCGGTTGGTAGCTCGGAACAAAGCTCCCCGTGCCGATGACATTGCCCGCCTGCATGCCGTAGCGCTTCTTGAATATTTCCGCAGGCGGATAATTTGTTCCTTCCGGCAAACCGGCTTCGGCGGCAAGCGCGCGCAATTTCGCGCGCGCATCTTCCGCCGCCATCCGTATCGCATTGCCCATGTGAAAAAGCGAGCGCGAGCCGAGCGTCCCCATGTCATAGGGCGTCACATCGGTGTCCGGAGCGACGATGCGGACATCCTCCGCTTTCACATCCAGCACCTCGCCAACGATCTGCGCGAAAGCGGTATCGGCACCCTGCCCCATGTCGACGGTGCTCTTGTAAAGATAGACGCTGCCGTCCGCCGAGACGTTCACCACCGCAACCGATGTCGTCGGCGAAATCGAAGCCTTAAGACCAATGGCGATGCCGCGTCCGCGCCGCACCGTGCCGGAGCCGCGTTCGAACTTCGCATTCCAGCCGATGCGCGCCACGAGCGCATCGAGCACTTCGGCAATGCCGGCATCTTGCAGCACGGTGCCGCTCGCCTGCGGCCGACCATTGCGCAGCAAGTTGTTGCGGCGGAACACGACCGGATCGATGCCAAGTTCGCGGGCGATCATATCGGTGTGGCTTTCATAGGCCCAGACCAGCTGCGGGACGCCGAAGCCGCGCAAAGCGCCGGCCGGCGTGCGGTTGGTGTAGAGCGCATAAGAATCGATGCTGATATTATCGATGTCGTAAGGGCCCGCAGCCGAGAACCCGGATTTTTGCGTGACCCGCGGCCCGATATCGGCATAGGCGCCGCCGTTCCAGTACACTTCGCAGGCGCGCGCGATGATCCGCCCATCCTTGTCCACGCCGCTTTTGATGCGGAAGGTCGTCGGATGTTTGGTGATCATATAAAACTGCTCTTCCATCGTCAGCGCGATCTTGACCGGACGCCGCACCAGCATCGCTAGCGCCGCGACCAGAGCTTCGAGCTTGATGTAGACTTTCGATCCGTAACCGCCGCCGAGATACGGCACCTTGACCCGCACGCGATTTTCCGGCCAGCCGAACAGCCGGGCGATCTCGATGCGCACGAATGACGGCGTCTGGTTCGACGTGTAGATCGTCAGCCGCTCGTCACCCGGCTCCGCCACCGCGACATGCGGCTCGAACGGCAGATGCAGGCATTGCTGCGTCTTGAACGTGTGCTCGAATACGCGATGCGCGCTGGCGAACGCTTTGTCGGCATCGCCGCGCCGCAGGTGATAATCGAGCGCTACATTGGTGCCCTTGCGGCCGTGCAAATGCTTCAGATCGGCAAAGGTGCCAGCCGGCCGGAGCGCCTCGTGCACCAGCGTGTCCGGCTGCATCGCCGCCACCTCGTCGTAGACGGCCGGCAGCTCGTCATATTCCGCTGTGATCAGCTGCGTGGCTTGTTCGGCGACGTGGGGATCGTTCGCCACCACGGCGGCGACCGGTTCGCCGACATAGCGCACTTTGTCGAGCGCCAGGATCGGTTGATCGTGAAAAGCCGGACCGTAATAGGGCTCGGGAATGAGTTTGCGGATGTCTTCGCCGGTGACGACACGATGCACGCCAGGAAGCGCCCGCGCTGCCTTGGTGTCGATGCCGCGGATGATGCCGTGCGGCACCGTAGAGCGAAAGACTTTGGCGTACAGCATGCCCGGCAAACGCAGATTATGCGTATATTCGGCGCGCCCGCTGACTTTGGCGCGCGCTTCAAGCCGCGGCAGCTCTCGGCCGATTTGCTTCATGGTTTAACCGCTCCTGCACTCTGGTGGAGTGCCTGCCGCACGGCGCGACCAAGATAGACACGCAAAAGCTCGCGCTTATAGCCGGCGGATCCGTGCGCGTCGGGTAGGATAATCGCCTCCCTGGCGGCGGCATCGCCGGCATGGCGCAACAGCCGATCGTCAAGGCGCGCGCCATGCAAGACGCGTTCGGCGTCAACGAGGCGCGTCACTTTTTCGGTCGCAGCACTCACCACCACGAGCGGATCGCGAACGACGCTGTCGTTGAGCATGAAGGACACAGCGATCCCGAGCGCCGGCCAATCGTCGGCCGAACGCGCGGTGACTTTCACATAGGCGGCTTTGCGCCCGTCGAGCAGCGGCACTGTGACCGCCGTTATCAGTTCGTTCTTCTCGAGCACGGTCTCGTAATAGCCGGTATAAAGCTCGGTGAGCGGCAGTTCGCGGGTGCCTTTGGGCCCGGTAACGCTCACTCGCGCGGCAAGCGCCGCGAGCACCGGTGGCAGGTCCATGTGCGGGTCGCCGTGAGCGAGTGCGCCGCCGACCCTGGCAACGTTGCGGACTCTGGGGTTCGAAAGGGTGCGCAGCGCGCGCTTGAGCACCGGCAAACGCGCGGCAATGTTGGCGTCGCGCTCGAGGGCGCTTAAGGTCGCCATGGCGCCAATGCGAATTTCGCCGGAACCATTCATGGCGATGTGCGCGTATTCGGGCTCGAGGCGATGCAAACTGACGAGGCGGGTCGGGCGGAACACGCCTGCTTTCATCATCAACATCAGCGCGGTGCCGCCGGCAACCGGACGGATCGTCGGCTCCTGCGGATCGAGCATCGCCACCGCCTCTTTGAGCGAGGCCGGCTCGGCCATTTCGAACGGAATCATGCGAGAATTTCCATCGTCTGTCCCGCCATGTCCGTCTAAGCCGGCACGATGCTCAAGACGTGATCGGCGATTTGCGCGCGCGTGGCGACCCAGAGGTCAGCGGACGACATCGCCTGCTCCACGATCTTTTCGTAGAAATATGCGCCGCGATGATGGCCGAATATGTGAGCGTGGCCGGTCACGTCGATAATGCGGAGCTCGTCACCTTTGCGCGCAATGTCGATCACCTCATTGTAGGAGTCGAGCATCCTGCAGGGCGGATGGCCGTACTTCATCGAGGGCATATCGTTGACATCGTAGGACAGCGGAATGGCAACGATCCTGCTATTGCCATGAGCGATAACCCGCGGCAGATCGAAATTGAATACGTCGCCATACCAACGATAGCCGGCTTCGGCGAGGAGTTTCGCGGTCGAGGGTTTCGACGTGCCGCGCGGCGACAGCCAGCCACGCACCGGTTTCCCGGCAGCTTCAGCGAGAAGCTTGGTGCAGCGTGCGATGTTTCGTTGCTCCTCTTCGTCGGAGAGAAGCGCCGGGATCACGTCCATTGCGTAGGAGTGCGACAGCACCTCGTGGCCAGCATCGGCGACGGAGCGCACCGTTGCCGGCGAGCGTTCGGCAATGATGGCGTTCACCATCACGCTCGACTTGGCGCCATGACGGGCAAGCCCCTCCATCAAGCGGTGGATACCGATCTCGACGCCATAAGCGGCCCAAGAGATCGCCATCGTGTCGAGCGCGCCGGCGGGAAGCGGATTGCCCATCGGACTGATGTCCGGCGCTTTGCCGTCGGACCAAGCTTCCAGGCAGATATTGAACACAACGGCGATGCGTTTGCCGCCCGGCCAGGTCCAGTGCGGCCGTTTCCAGTCGGGCGTTGCTTTCATTGGCGCCCTCGCGGCCCAAAGTGTTCCGCTGGGCTCTTCGCGATCATGCTCTATGAGCTGGCGTTGTAGGCTGCGATAGCCGCCATATTGACGAGCTGCGCGTCGTTGGCCGCGAGCGGCACGACCTGGACGGAGCGATCGAGCCCGACCAGCATCGGGCCAATGACTGTCGCGCCGCCAAGCTCCATCAACATTTTGGTCGCGATCGAAGCGGAATGGAACGCCGGCATGATGAGGACTGTGGCAGGGCCGGAAAGCCGGCAGAACGGATAGGCCTCGCGCAATTCCATGTTCAACGCCACATCCGCGGCCATTTCGCCGTCATACTCAAAATCGACATGGCGTTCGTCCAGAAACCGCACCGCTTCCTGCACACGTTCCGACCGTTCGCCGGGCGGCTGGCCAAAAGTCGAAAACGCAAGCAAGGCGACACGCGGTTCGTAGCCGAGATTGCGCGCGACACGCGCCGCTTCAATCGTGATCTCCGCAAGTTCGCTGGAGGTTGGCATTTCGGTGACGGCGGTATCAGCGACCAGCACGGTGCGGCCGCGCGCCAAAACCAGCGAGGTCCCCATCACCCGATGGCCGGGCTTGGCATCGATGCAGCGCCGGACATCTTCCAAGGCAACGGAGAAATTGCGGGTGACGCCGGTGACCATGGCGTCTGCATCGCCGAGCGCGACCATGCAGGCAGCGAAGTGATTGCGGTCCTGGTTGATGAGCCGCTGGCAATCGCGCTGCAAAAAGCCGCGGCGTTGCAGCCGCTCGTAAAGATAGGCGACATAGGCTGAGTTGCGCGAGGAAATGGCGGCATTGGTGATCTCGATATTGCCGCCAAGCTCAACGCCGAGGGCTTGCGCGGTCGCGCGTACGCGGGGTTCGCGACCGACCAAGAGCGCAGTGCCAAGGCCCTGGTGAACAAAGGTCGCGGCGGCGCGGATCACCTGTTCCTCTTCGCCTTCGGCGAAAACCACCCGGCGCGGCCGCCGCCGCAATCTTTCGTAAACGCCCTGCAACAGGCCGGCGATCGGGTCGCGGCGGCTGCGCAGCTGGTGGCGATAGGCCTCCATATCTTGAATCGGCCGCCGCGCAACCTTGGATTCCATCGCGGCTTTCGCCACCGCTGGCGGAATGTCGGAAATCAACCGGGGATCGAACGGCACCGGAATGATGTAGTCGGGTCCATATTTCGGCCGCGCGCCATAGGCCACTGCGACTTCGTCGGGAACGTCCTCCCGCGCGAGCGCGGCCAAAGCCTGCGCCGCGGCAATTTTCATTTCCATATTGATGGCGCGCGCGCGGACATCAAGCGCGCCGCGAAAGATGTAGGGAAAGCCGAGCACATTGTTGATCTGGTTCGGATAGTCGGAACGGCCGGTCGCCATAATCGCGTCAGAGCGTATCGCGGCAACCTCCTCAACCGTGATTTCGGGATCGGGATTGGCCATGGCAAAGATGATCGGCTTATCCGCCATCGACTTCACCATCGCCGGGGTCACCGCGCCTTTCACCGAAAGCCCGAAAAACACGTCGGCGCCCGCCAGCGCCTCGGTGAGCGTGCGCGCCTTGGTCTTAACCGCGAAGCCCGATTTCCATTGGTTCATGCCTTCGGTGCGGCCTTCGAAAATGACGCCCTTGGTATCGCAGAGAATGAGATTTTCGGGGCGGAAACCGATCGCGCGCAGAAGTTCAAGGCAGGCGATGCCGGCAGCACCGGCGCCGTTGCAAACGAGTTTGGTGGTGGCGATTTCGCGGCCAGTAAGTTCCAGCGCGTTGATCAGACCGGCCGCAGCGATGATCGCGGTGCCGTGCTGATCGTCATGGAAAACCGGCACATCGAGGAGTTCGCGCAGCTTTTGCTCGATGATGAAACATTCCGGCGCCTTGATATCTTCGAGATTGATTCCGCCCCAGCCCTTGCCGAGGAGCCGCACGCAATTGATGAACTCGTCCGGATCTTCGGTCGAGACTTCAAGGTCGATGGAATCGATATCGGCAAAGCGCTTGAACAGAACCGATTTGCCTTCCATTACCGGTTTCGCTGCCAAAGCGCCGCGATTGCCGAGCCCGAGAATGGCCGTACCGTTGGTGATCACCGCGACGAAATTGCCTTTGGTCGTATAGTCGAAGGCTTTGCTCTCATCGTCGGCGATGGCGAGGACTGGAACGGCGACACCCGGCGAATAAGCGAGTGAAAGGTCGCGCTGCGTCGCCATCGGCTTGGTGGCAACGATTTCGAGCTTTCCCGGACGCCCTTGGCTGTGAAACAGCAGGGCTTCCTGATCAGTGAAGGTCGGACGCTGTGCAATGCCGCCGTTTTTGGCCGCCATTTTCAATCGCCTGCCGGTCAATGAGTGCGTTAAAGTAAAGGCCCCATCGGACTTTAGCGAAACCCGCGGGCTGTACTCAAGGACCTCTGCGCGAAGCTGGCCGCTGCCGGCCGACCGGCGCAGAAGCAGCTTGCACCAAGCATGCGGACACGCCGCATTGAACTCGCAAGCGCATCAGGGTATTGGCTCACTCCGGCGCCGCAGCAGGCCTTTACCCGCACAGTCATGATCAAATTCCTGTTTCGTTTCATCGGTCTGTGCCTTTTGGCGACGGCCTTTGTACTTTTCGTCTATGACGGGACGAAATCCATCGCCAATCATGATCTCCTGTACACCAGACTCGACGATGTCTGGGCGATCGTCGATCAGAACAGCCTCAAGGCCGTGCAGGACTGGCTCAAGCTGAAGCTTTCATGGGCATGGGAGCCGTACCTGCAGCGCGGGTTCGACCTGCCGGCTTGGGTCGTGGTCGGAATAGCGGCGACGCTCTTGATCCTGCTGGGACGCAAGCGGAAGCCGCTGATCGGTTACGCGCGCGATTAGGGTCAATCCGGGATAAGCTCAGGCGCTTCCCGTCTTCGTTTCGCGGCGCAGAGGGGCGTTTGGTGCGACGGCTGGTCAGGAGCGTGGTCATCCTTGCTGTCGCTGTTCTCCTCATTCCCTACGTGATCGCGCCGCTTTATCGGTTCATCAATCCGGTCTCGACGCCAATGCTGTGGCGCTGGGCCACAGGCAAGCGCGTCGAACGCGTCGTCGTCCCGCTAAATCGTATTGCGCCGGCGCTCCGCCTTGCGGTGATCGTCGCTGAAGACGCCAGCTTCTGCCGCAATCGCGGCGTGGACCTCAGCGCAATCCGCGAGGCCATGGAGCAATCGGACGAACTTGGCGAGGCGCGCGGCGCTTCGACCATTACGCAGCAGACGGCCAAGAACCTGTTTCTCTGGGAGGGCCGCAGCCTTGTCCGTAAAGCGCTCGAATTTCCGCTGGCGCTCTGGGTCAATCTGGTTCTGCCCAAGCGGCGCGTGCTGGAAATCTACTTAAATATTGCCGAATGGGGGCCGAATGGGGAGTTCGGCGCCGAAGCCGGCGCTCGCTGGGCGTTCGGCAAATCGGCCCGCGACCTCAACCCGTATGAGGCCGCGGAACTAGCGGCAGTGCTGCCCAACCCAGTCCGCCGCAGCGCGCGGATTCCAAGCGCTTTGGTGCGGCGGCTCGCCGGGCTCTATGAACGGCGATCTCTCGAATTTAGCGGGCTCGACGCCTGCGTGCGGGGGCCCTAAAGCGACCAAATCGTCGGGCTCGTTGCTTCGGCGTGATCAAGCCCTGGCGTAGCCGCGGTCATTCTTCTATAAGCCCCCTTTCCCAACAGCGAGATAGCCTAAAGGAGAACGACGATGGCCGTGCCGAAAAGAAAAACATCGCCATCCAAGCGCGGCATGCGGCGGTCTGCCGATGCGCTGAAAGCTCCGACCTATGTCGAGGACAAGGATTCGGGCGAGCTGCGCCGCCCGCACCATATCGATCTGAAAACCGGCATGTATCGTGGCCGGCAAGTGCTGAGCAAGAAGTCCGAGAGCTAGCCCCGCGCGTATTGTCTGCGCCGGCGCAACCCCTATACGATCCGATCCTCGACAGGCGGCGCGCCTGGGTAAGCTACAGCGCACCCTCGCATATCAGGATGCTTAAGGGGATGAATCATGTTTGCGCTCGGCTTCCCTTTGTTGCTGATTCCATTCGCGATCTACAACATGATCGCGTTTCTCACTCCGGGCGTGAGCTGGACCTCGCCGGTAACGACGGTCCACATGATGTCAGGCGTGGACTGGGTGCTGACCTGGCAGGATATCTTCCTCGCTTTCTCAATTTTCCTGCTTTGGGTCGAGCTGATCAAATCGACCCGGGTCGGCATGCGCAGCGCCATGGATCATGTTTTGTCGATGGCGCTGTTCATCGCCATGCTGGTCGAATTTCTCCTGGTGCAAAGGGCGGCAACATCGACCTTCTTTTTGCTGATGGCGATCGCGCTGGTCGACGTATTGGCCGGCTTCGTCGTCGGCATGCGTAGCGCGACGCGGCAAATCGAAATCCAGCCGGCGGACCGGGCTTGATGCAGGTGCAGCTTTGACGCTAGTCCCTGGGCGGGCCTTTCTCGGTGAGACGGTCGACTTTCCTTTTCATCTCATCGAGCTGACGCTTCAGGTCGTCGATATCCCCAGACTTGCCTTTTTCGACCTCTGAGCTTGCTTCTCCCCCGGCGCTCTCCCGGCGCGCAAAAGGCGCGAACATCGCAAACGCGCGCTCGAACATTTCCATGTTCCGCCGAACCTGCTCTTCCAGAGAGGTGAATGCCCCGACGCCAAAAGCTTGCGCCATCTGCTGGCGGAACTTCTCCTGTTCGCGCGTCAACGATTCAATCGATACTTCGAGATAGCGCGGCACCAGCATCTGCATGCTGTCGCCATAGAACCGAATCAACTGGCGCAGGAAAGTAATCGGCAGAAGGTTTTGTCCCTCCTTGTTTTCCTGCTCGAAAATGATCTGGGTCAGAACCGAGCGGGTGATGTCCTCGCCGGTCTTGGCGTCATAGACCACGAAGTCCTCGCCGGTCTTGACCATCGCCGCGAGGTCTTCGAGCGTGACATAGGTGCTCGTACCAGTGTTGTAGAGGCGCCGGTTGGCGTATTTCTTGATCGTGACCGGCTCAGCGGTCTTGGTCGCCGTTTCGGACATAATTTTCAGGGCTTTTAAGAACCTTTGGGCAGCAAGTGCGGGCTTTACCGCCAAAATAGGCTGTTTCGCCCCTTGCTGCTACCCCTTTTGTAGCCGCACGGCGGCTCCCCCACTCGGCGACCGCAAGGCATGCGGGCCGTGCGGTGGGTTTGCGCCTCTTTGCGCCTTGTCGCGGCCATGCGACCTCCCTATGACATATATCAAAGACCTGCGGTCAGCCCGCTTCGGAAATCGCCCAAATACAGCTTGGAAGGAACCTGTCATGAAAGACGATGTGGTTATTGTCAGCGCGACGCGAACGCCGGTCGGTGCGTTCAACGGCGCGTTCGCAAACTTGCCCGCCCATGAACTCGGCAAAACCGCCATCAAAGCGGCGCTGGAGCGTGCCGGTGTCGATGCACCGCGGGTTTCGGAAGTCATCATGGGTCAGATATTGACCGCCGGCCAAGGGCAGAATCCGGCGCGCCAGGCTTCGATCGGCGCCGGTGTGCCCGTCGAAACACCGGCCTGGGGCGTCAACCAGCTTTGCGGTTCAGGCCTGCGCTCCGTCGCGCTCGGCTATCAGGGGATCGTCAATGGCGATTCCGAGATCGTCGTCGCCGGCGGCCAGGAGTCGATGAGCGTGGCGCCGCACTGTGCGCACCTGCGTAACGGCGTCAAGATGGGCAACTTCGAGATGATCGACACAATGATCAAGGATGGCCTGTGGGACGCTTTCAACGGCTATCACATGGGCAACACCGCCGAGAACGTCGCGCGGCAGTGGCAGATTACACGCCAACAGCAGGATGCCTTCGCGGTTGCTTCACAGAACAAGGCTGAAGCGGCGCAGAAGGCCGGCCGGTTCAAGGACGAGATCACGCCCGTTACCATAAAAACCCGCAAGGGCGACGTCGTTGTCGACGCCGACGAATATCCCAAGCACGGCACGACGCTTGATGCGATCGGCAAATTGCGGCCCGCTTTCGACAAGGAAGGCACTGTAACCGCCGGCAATGCGTCCGGCATCAATGACGGCGCCGCCGCGGTGGTACTGATGAAGGCGAGCGAAGCGGCCAAGCTCGGCAAGATGCCGCTGGCGCGCATCGTGTCCTGGGCGCAGGCCGGCGTCGACCCGAAAATCATGGGCACTGGCCCGATACCGGCGTCGCGTGCGGCGCTCAAGAAGGCCGGCTGGAATATCGGCGACCTCGATCTTGTCGAAGCCAATGAAGCTTTTGCCGCGCAAGCCTGCGCCGTCAACAAGGACCTCGGCTGGGATACCAATAACGTGAATGTCAACGGCGGCGCCATCGCGATTGGTCATCCGATCGGCGCGTCAGGCACCCGCGTGCTGGTGACGCTGCTCTATGAGATGCAGAAGCGGAACGCCAAAAAGGGGCTCGCCACTTTGTGCATCGGCGGCGGGATGGGCATCGCGATGTGCGTGGAAAGATAGAGCACGGAGGACAGACGACGGAGGACAGATGGCAGAGCCCTGTCCTTCCGTCATCTGACGTCTGACGTCTGTCATCCGATAAGGGGAGGCTTAACATGGCCCGCGTAGCATTGGTCACCGGCGGTACGCGCGGCATTGGCGCGGCGATCAGCAAAGCGTTAAAAGCCGCAGGGTTTAACGTCGCCGCCAATTACGGCGCGAGCGACGAGGCGGCGCAAAAATTCAAAGCCGAGGCCGGCATCAACGTCTACAAATGGGATGTATCCTCGTTCGACGCCTGCGCCGCCGGGATCAAAAAAGTCGAAGCCGAACTCGGTCCGATCGAGGTGCTGGTCAACAATGCCGGCATTACTCGCGACGCCCAACTTCACCGCATGAAACCGGAACACTGGACCGAGGTGATCAACACCAATCTTGGCTCGCTGTTCAACATGTGTCGCAACGTGATCGAGGGCATGCGCGAACGCAAGTTCGGCCGCATCATCAATATCTCCTCGATCAACGGGCAAAAGGGACAATTCGGCCAAACCAATTATTCCGCCGCCAAAGCCGGCGAGATCGGCTTCACCAAGGCCTTGGCGCAGGAGGGCGCGCGCGCCGGCATCACCGTCAACGCAATCTGTCCGGGCTACATCGCGACCGACATGGTCAAGGCGATGCCGCAGGAAGTCTTGGACAAAAACATCCTGCCGCAGATTCCAATCGGGCGGCTCGGCGAGCCGGAGGAAATCGCACGATGCGTGGTGTTCCTGGCGTCAGACGCTGCCGGATTGATCACTGGCTCGACCCTTTCGGCAAATGGCGGACAATACTTCGCCTGACGTGTTCCTGCGGCGCCGCGGCCCACGTCATTCCGGCGACCATCCTTCCGGCGCCAATTCGAGCTTTGCAAAATCGAACCCCGGCGCGAGGGTGCAGCCAAGCAGCGTCCAATCTCCGGTCGTCTGCGCCGCCTGCCAAGTCTTCGCCGGAACCACGGCCTGGGGACGCAAGCCGGCCGCGATGTCGCCGCCGAGCGTAATGCGCTCGATGCGGCCGCCGCTGGCGGCAATTTCAAGCTGCAGCGGCGCGCCGGCATACCAGTGCCAGACTTCCACCGCATCGAGACGATGCCAATGCGAGCGGTCGCCGCGCGCGAGCAGATAATAGATCGCAGTAGAAGTTGCGCGACCGGCCCCGATTTGCTGTGAGTCGCGGAAAGTTTCGCGGAAATGACCACCCTCCGGATGCGGCTTGAGATTGAGCATCCTGACGATGTCCTGTGCGGTCAGCGCGGTCATTGGAGCGCAGCTAGAACCGATTCTTCCGCTCACGAATTTCAGCGAATATTTTCCAGGCTGGCGCACCAGAAAGGCTGAGCGATTTCGCCAGTCCGGGATCGTCGGCACGCAGAAATGGATTGGCGGCTTTCTCCTCGCCGATCGTTGCCGGGATGGTGGGCTTGCCCGCGGCAACGAGCTTCGCCACCTCGTCGGCGCGCGCTGAGAGCGCCTTGTTGTTCGGCTCGATTGTCTTGGCGAAGCGAATATTGGCAGCGGTATATTCGTGCCCACAATAAAACCGCGTATCGTCGGGAAGGCGGCGAAGCTTGAGGAGCGAATTCCACATCATCTGCGCGTCGCCTTCGATCACCCGGCCACAGCCGATCGAAAACAACGTGTCGCCGACAAAGGCGAGCTTGTCCGCGGGGAAAACATACGAAATGTGGCCGGCAGTGTGCCCCGGCGTGTCGAGCACGCGCCCTTCGAGAGCGCCGACCTTGACAGTGTCGCCCTCCCCTACGGTGACATCGACATGGGCAATGCGCTGCGCCTCGCGGCGGGGCGCTGTGACGCGGCAGTGATGATGCGCTTTGAGTTCGCCAATGCCGGCTGTGTGATCGGCGTGATGATGCGTGACGAGAATGTCGGTAAGCCGCCAGCCGGTCTTTTTAAGGGCTGCTTCAATCGGCGCCGCTTCGGGCGCGTCGATTGCCGCGGTGGCGCCAGTTTGCGGATCGTGCAGCAGAACGCCGAAATTGTCGCTCAAACAACCGAACAAGTAGGTCTGCGCGGGCATGGCAATCTCACCTGACTCAATTTGACTCACCCCAAGCAAGGGCACTGACGATAAGCCACGATGAAATAAAGTAGGCATTCGACGCTACGAACTGCAAGGGCGCTTCCTTAAGCGACGTGCTATTTTGCCGCCATGGATGTCGTCGACCTGCGTAATTTCTATGCCCAGCATCTCGGCGTGGTGGCGCGCCGGTTCGTCGGCCGCGGCATTCGCGCACGCTGGAACGATGCCCGTGCGCTGCGGGTCGTGGGCATCGGCTATGCCACGCCCTATCTCGGTTTGTTCCGCGGCGAAGCCGAACGCTGCCTCGCTTTGATGCCGGCGCCGCAGGGCGTGGTGCGCTGGCCCTCCACGCGCCCGGCGCTGGCCGCACTTGTCGAAGAGGACGAGTTGCCGCTGACCGATTCGGCGGTCGATCGCGTGCTCTTGGTGCACGCGCTGGAAATGTCCCCCGATCCAGTCGAGCTGTTGCGTGAAACCTGGCGGATTCTGGCGGCCGGCGGGCGGCTGTTAGCTATCGTGCCAAACCGCCGTGGTGTGTGGGCGCGCATGGACACGACGCCGTTCGGCTACGGCCGGCCGTATTCGCGCACACAGATCGTGCATCTGTTGCGCGACACCTGGTTCACGCCAACGGCTTGGGGCGAGGCGTTGTATGTGCCGCCGATTCCCCGGCGCTGGTTCCTGCGCTCGGCAGGCGCCTGGGAACGCACCGGCGCGACTTTGTCGGCGCCATTCGCCGGCGTACACATCGTCGAGGCAACCAAGCAGGTCTATCGCACCATACCGGCGCGGCGCGAGCGACGAAGACTGGTTCCGGCGCTCAAGCCAGTCCTCATACCGTCGCCCGGCGCAAGCGCGGCGCGCTGAATTGGATTACGACAATTGCGATGATGATCAACTGCGATATGGGCGAAGGTTTCGGCCTTTATCGGCTCGGCAATGACGCCGGACTGATGCCGCATATCGATCTCGCCAATGTGGCTTGCGGCTTTCATGCTTCCGATCCCTCGATCATGCACGCCACTGTGAGGCTTGCAAAACAGCATGGCGTAAAAGTCGGCGCGCATCCGTCGCTGCCGGATATGCAAGGCTTTGGCCGGCGGGCGATGGTGATTTCGCCCGACGAGGTGGAAGACCTCGTGATCTATCAGACCGGAGCGCTGAGGAGCTTTCTCGACGCCGAGGGGATGCGGCTCAATCACATCAAGCCTCACGGTGCACTCTACGGCATGGCCGCCCGCGACGAGGCGATTGCCGGTGCGATTGCCGATGCCGCGCGCGTGTTCGGCGTCCCAGTCCTCGGCATGGCCTTCACCGCACACGAAACGGCTTACCGAAAAAAGGGCGTCGCGATGCTTGCCGAGTTCTACGCCGATCTCGAATATGACGGCGATGGTAATCTCATTCTTAGCCGGGTCCACGATGCAGTAGACCCAAAGCAAGCAGCCGCGCGTGTCATTCGCGCAATGCGCGACCACGTCGTCGTCACGACGACCGGGCGCGATATTCCGGTCCGGGCAGAGACAGTTTGCGTCCATTCGGACACGCCCGCCGCCGTCGCGATTGCCGCGGAATTAGCCAAAACTCTGCGACAGCACGCTTTGTGATCCCACCGGTCGCGAAGTCATTCCGGCCACGGCTCGGCGGTGACCGCAGCCGCCTCGGCGCCAACATGGTCGGCGAGGCTTTGCGCGCCATCGCGTTCGAGCTCGGCAACAATGGTGCGCTTGATCTCGCCGACAAGGCCAAGGCCGCGAAACACCAATCCCGAATAAATTTGAACGAGGCTAGCGCCGGCACGGATTTTGCCGAGCGCGCTCGGCCCGGAATCTATCCCGCCGGCGCCGACCAGGGGGAACGCGTCCTCAACGCGGACATAAGTCTCAGCCAGCATGCGGTCGGCGAGCGGCAACAGCGGCCGCCCCGACAGTCCGCCGGCTTCTTTCGCTTTTTCGACATCGCGCAACCCGGCGGGTCGGGTCACGGTGGTATTGCCGACAATCATGCCGTCGACCCGGCGCGCACGGGCGATGCCCACCACGTCGTCGAGATCCGGAAGCGACAAATCAGGAGCGATCTTGAGCAAAATCGGCGTCAGCCCGGCATGGCGCGCCACGCGCTCGCGCGCATCGATCACGCGCGCCAACAGATCGTCCAGCACGGCAGCCTGCTGCATGTCGCGCAAGCCCGGCGTATTGGGCGAAGAAATATTGACGGTGACATAGCTCGCCACCGCAGCGAACCGCTCGATGAGCCGTACATAATCGGCAACACGATCCGGCGCCTCTTTGTTGGCGCCGACATTGATGCCGACGATGCCGCCGGCTCTGGCCCGCCCGGCAAGCCGGCGCAGCGCGACGTCAGCGCCTTCTGAATTAAAACCTAGTCGGTTGATGACGGCTTGATCGGCGTCGAGCCGAAACAAGCGCGGGCGCGAATTGCCCGATTGCGGCAATGGAGTGACGGTACCGACTTCGGCAAAGCCAAAGCCGGCGCGCAACAGCGCATCCGGAATCTCGGCATGTTTGTCGAATCCGGCAGCGATGCCGATCGGATTGGGAAAATTAAGCCCGAACACGCGAGTCGCCAATCGCTTGTCGTCCGGAGCTGCCGGCGGCATCGGCACGACTTGCAGCATCCGGATCGCAAGCCGATGCGCGTCTTCTGGATCAAACGCATAAAGGAGCGGTCGCGCCAGACGATCGAGCAAGTCGATCATGGCGCCAGCTCCGGCAAGACGCGCTGACCCTTGATTTCTTCCGGCAGCGGCCGCGTCCAGCGCACCGCGGCGAGCGGCAGCACGGCGTAGAGGTGCGGAAATAGCTCACCACCGCGCGAGGGCTCCCACTTCAGAGCCGAGCCCAATGCGTCGGTATCGACAGCAACCAGCAACAGGTCGCGCTGCCGCGCAAAGTGTTTCGCCACCGTTCCGGCAAGCTGTGCGGCGGTGGAAAGATGAATGAAGCCGTCGCGGGCATCGGCATCGGAGCCGCGGTAGAGACCGGTTTGCCGGGCCAAGGACCAGGATGCCTGTTCGCAGATTTTGTAGATTGTGGTCACGACACTCTATCTGGCCAATTGGGTAAGCAATCGCGGGAAGTCGCGAGACCCTATCGGCCCTTGAGCGCTCAGGCAATAATTCCTATGCTTCGCGCTATTGAAGGGCCAGTCCGTGGCAGAACCCGTGTAGCGAAAGCGAACACCAGGGTAAGTTTTGCTGAAAAAAGCGCTGCCGCGCTTCGCAATCGTTTCGTTGCAGGGGTGCCGATGCTGACGCATGCGCAGGTCTGGTCAGCAATTGATCGTCTCGCGGCGCGCGCCGGCCTGACAGCGTCCGGCCTCGCCCGGCGCGCTGGACTCGATCCCACCACATTCAACAAATCGAAGCGCATCACCGCGGCCGGCCGGCCACGCTGGCCTTCGACCGAATCCATTGCCAAGGCGCTCGCCGCGACTGGAACTTCACTCGAGATCTTTGTCGGGCTGATCGAGCGTGGCGACGGTGCCGCTGGCGCCGCGACGCGCCCAGTGCCGCTTATCGGCTTGGCCGAAGCTGGCACGCTGAGCCATTTCGACGACGGCGGCGTTCCTGCCGGTGCCGGCTGCCAAGAAATCGCCTTTCCCGTAGTCAACGACGAGCACGCCTATGCGCTCGAAATTTCCGGCCACTCGATGGAGCCAGCCTATCGCAATGGTGACATCATTGTCGTCTCACCCTCGGCGCCGATGCGCCGCGGCGACCGCGTAGTGGTGCGCACCAAAAGCGGCGAAGTGCTGGCGAAAGAGCTCAAGCGCAAGACTGCAAAGGCAATCGAGCTCAAATCGCTCAATGCCCAACATGGCGACCACACGCTCGCAATCACGGACATTGCCTGGATCGCGCGTATTTTATGGGCGAGCCAGTAGTGGTACGCACCTGACGCAACAGCTAGCGATCAACCGGCTCAGGCCGATCGTGCTAACGCCCCGTCAATCATGGCGATGGTGTTGGCGACGCCATAGGCGGCAACAAACGAGCCGAAGCGTGGCCCTTTCTCTTGGCCGAGCAGCACCCGATAAAGCATGTTGAACCAATCGAGCGAAACCCCCGGCTTGCCGTCTTTAGTTTTGATCTTGCCGCTCTTGTCGAGAAAGGGCTCGCGGCGGCCGACCTCATAGACGACCTCTTGGATCGCCTCGGGCGTCGCTTGCGCCGGCAATTGCGCCAGCGCATCGCGCAGGTCCAACAGCGCGGCGCGCTCCGCCGCGGTCGGCGCGCGGAATTTTTTCGCTGGCGCTACGAAATCGCGATAGTAGTTGATCGCGTATTCAACTAGCGCCGCGAGGCGCGGATGTGTGCTCGGCGTCACGCCGGGCCGATAGCGGGTGATGAAGCCCCACAGCGTCTCGGTGTTAGCGGCATTGGAGGCGGTGACGAGCGAGAGCAGCATCGCAAACGGCACCGGATTGTCAGGTGGCGGCGGCGCACCATTGTGAATGTGCCAGACCGGATTGCCGAGCTTTTCCTTGAGACCCTGGCGTGGATAGGCGTCAAGGAATTGCAGATACTCATCGACGTGCCGCGGGATGACGTCGAAGTAGAGCCGTTTGGCGGCCTTCGGCTCGCGATACATAAACAGTGACAGGCTTTCCGGGCTGGCATAGCGCAGCCATTCTTCGATGGTCAGCCCATTGCCTTTCGATTTTGAGATCTTCTGCCCATTTTCGTCGAGAAAGAGCTCGTAGTTGAAACCCTCCGGCGGCGCGCCGCCAAGCACGCGGCAGATTTCTCCCGACAGCTTGACTGAGTCGATCAAATCCTTGCCGGCCATTTCGTAATCGACGCCAAGCGCCACCCAGCGCATCGCCCAATCGGGCTTCCATTGCAGCTTGCAACGGCCGCCGGTGACCAGCGTCGTGACGCGCCCGCCATGATCGGGATGTTCGTAGGTGATGGTGCCGGCCTTGGCATCATGCTCGACGACCCGCACCTGCAGCACAATTCCGCTCTCCGGATCGATCGGCAGAAAAGGCGAATAGGTCTGCGCCCGCTCCTCGCGCAACGAAGGCAGCATGACCTCCATGACCCGCTCGAAATGGCGCAAGACTTTGAGCAACGCCTCGTCGAAACGTCCGGAGGTGTAACAGGCGGTTGACGACATGAATTCGTAATCGAAGCCGAAATGATCGAGAAAAGCACGCAACCGCGCATTGTTATGCTCGGCAAAGCTGTCGTGGGTGGCGAACGGGTCAGGAACCCGCGTGAGCGGCTTGCCGAGATGCTGCGCCACCATCTCTTTGTTCGGGATGTTGTCGGGCACCTTGCGCAGTCCGTCCATGTCGTCGGAAAACGCAATCAGACGCGTTTTGATCTTGTCGTCGGTGAGGACACGAAAGGCATGGCGCACCATCGAGGTGCGGGCCACTTCGCCGAATGTGCCGATATGTGGCAGGCCGGAGGGGCCGTAGCCGGTTTCGAAAATGACTTCGTCTTTAGGTTTTCGCTTGAGCCGCGCGACGATCTTGCGCGCCTCTTCGAATGGCCAAGCGTGGGAAAGCTCGGCCAGTTCGCGAAGCGACGCAGGGGGGGCTTCGATCGCCGGCATGATGCGCTTAATCGACTCCGCGACGTTGGACTTGCTGCGCGACACTAGTGCCGCGAACCCGAAGTTCGCGCAAGCGACCGGAGCCCCCTGATGCGAACTTCGGGTTCAACGGCGGCACTAGCAAGGGATAGATTTGCTCGTGTCCTTATCGATTCCGAAGTTCGTCTGAGCCTGACGCGAATGCTTACGAACTTCGGAATGGGGACACTAGGAAGACCGCATCGCATCGTCAAACGCGATCGGCTCAAAACAGGTTGGGCTCAAAATGGGCTGATAGGAAAATAGCGCAGCCACAGATCGGTGAAACCGCCCTTCTCCCACTCCCGAAACAAGGCCCAGTTCAAAGCTTGCCGCAACAGATCGTTGCCGCGTTTGACGGCAATTCCGACGCCTTCGCCGAAATACCGGCTTTCCAGGAACGGCCCGCCGCGAAATACGCAGCAGCCGGCGGAATCGGAGCCGTTGAGCCAAAATGCCAGCGTAACACCATCGCCGAACAACAAATCGACGTCTTTGTTACGGAGCGCTTCGCGCGCAGCCTCGGCATTGGCATAGGACCGCACGTCAGCTGCGGTGAACATTTCCTTGAGGAAGGCTTCATGCGCCGTTCCGGCAACGACGGCGATTTTTTTGCCCTCGACCAATTCCGGCAACACGTCGCCGATCGGGCTGTCGGCGCGAGCCACAAAGCGCGCCGGCGTGCGGTAATAGGGATCGGTAAAATCGGCGCGCCGGCGCGTCGCCGGCGTAATCGCGATCGAAGCGATTACGGCATCACCGCGATTATCGTCGAGCGCATCGAGCAATAGTTCGAAACGGCGCGCCTGAATGGTGCAGGAGGTTTTGATTTCGTCGCAGAGGTGCCGAGCAAGGTCGATATTGAACCCGATCGGATTGCCGTCCGCGCTGGCATAATTGAACGGCGGATAATCGAGTTCGGTGAGAAAGCGGATCGATTGGATGCGGGAGAGATCCGGCCGCTCGGGCCGCCGCCGCGGATCCCAAAAACCAGGAACGCCGGCTACCGCAGGGAGTGTAACCCCCTCTTGCGCCCAAGCTCGCATCGAGGTCTGCGCAACGCTGGCAAGCATGGCGGCCGCGGCGCCAAGCAGCGCCGTCGCCAAAACAAATGCCAGCGCCGGCGATACGCGCCGGCGTGGCCTTTTCGATCCTACCTGCATTGCCCGAACGCTCAAAGAAGTCGCGCGACTCCGCGCACGCCGGACCAGACCGAGAGCCATCAAAAATAGCGCCGCAAATCGGCAGCTTCCTGCTCAGGCGTCCGACTCACATTGAACGGCGCCACGAAATGCCCATCCTTGTCCATGAGATAGACCACCGCGGTGTGATCCATCGTGTAGTCACCATTGTCGAGTGGCACCTTCTTGGCATAAACGCGATACGCCCGTAGCACCGCATTGATCGAAGCCTGATCACCCGTCAGGCCGCGTAAATGCGGATCGAAATTCGACAGGTAATCCTTGATCACGGTGGGCGTGTCGCGCTCGGGATCAACCGTGATGAACAACGCCCCGGTGCGATCGGCATCAGGTCCGAGCGTATGCATCACCTGCGAGATCTCGAACAAGGTGGTCGGGCAAATGTCGGGACAATGGGTAAAACCGAAGAAGACTAAGAAGGGACGCCCCTTCATATCCTGGTCGCTGACCGACTTGCCGATTTGGTCTTCGAGGTGAAAGGGGCCGCCGACCGCGGCAATCGCTTGGCCGACCGGCGACGGAGCGCGGCCGGTGACGAAGATGATGGCGCCGAAAAACAGAAACAGCCCGCCAAGAAACGCGGCCAGCAGAAGCATGACACGAGATGCATTCGCCTTCACAACTCGTTTCCCATCAGCCAAAGCATGCCGCAAAACCGGCACGTATCGTTTCGAAAAAGACCGTGGTGCCGTAATGCGCCCAGAGCAGGCCGGTTCCTATGAGCGCCAAGGCAATGATCGCACTGGCGGCAAATAATGCCCCGGAAGGTCGTGGGCGTACGAGGATTTCAGGCATGGCAGATATTCCGGCTAGGTTTAGATAGGCCGGAATTTGCCGTCCGACAACGGCCAAAAGCACCGCAAGCGCGGTGCTTCGCCGCTCTTTCAGTCCAGCGCAGCAGCTACTGGCAGGTGGGATACAGCGCGCTTAATTCGCGGCCGCGCATCACGATCATCTGCGGCCGCAATCCGCCATGGTGGCTGATCCAGGAGCGGATTTCCGGCGGATAAAGCCGCATGACGACTGCACTGCCTCGGCGAGTCGGCACCAAGGATCGCGACGCGTCGTCGTAATAAGAGGCCGCATGGAAGCCCAAAGCGGCACGTCGGGTGACGCAAACGTGGTCGCGCGGCACAATCCCGGTAAACAGCGTGCAAGCCGACAGGCACGGCCCGTCAATGACAATTCGCTGGCCGGACTTGCGTATTTCGCTGAACTTTTCGACATAGGAGGAAACCTCGCCTCCCGGATCGCCGACAATGCGCACGTCCGCGGACGCCGCGCATGTCACCAGGGCCGACGCCAGGGCGCCGGCCACGATAGCTAGCCATTTCATGGAGTACCCTCTCCCCACTCAATCGCCTGCGGTATCGCCCGCCATTGTGGCAAGAGTTCGGGGATTCCCGGTCTTTATGCTGAAATGCTTGTGGGGAGTGCTATAAGGCGCCGGCAAGTAAACTTGGTAATGTTCAAACTGGAAATGTTCAAACCGGGTCAAGTTCCTCCCGCTCAGGCAGACAGTTTTGGCGAGTGCTCACAATGGACACGTCGGTTGCGCGCAAAACGAATGTTCCCGATTTCGCTACGGCCTATTACCTGCTCGAAGGACTAAACGAGATCGGCGTCGATTACCTGTTTTGCAATTTCGGCACTGATCATGCGCCGATCATCGACGAGATGGCACATCGGCGCCGGCGCGGCGAGCCGATGCCTGCGATCGTGCGCTGCCCGCACGAGAACACCGCGGCCCATATGGCCGCTGGCTATGCGCTGGTGACGGGGCGTGGCCAAGGCGTGCTGGTGCACGTCGATGTGGGCACCGCGAATACCGCAAACGGCATGCATAATCTGTTTCGCAGCCGGCTCCCGGTCCTGCTGATGGCCGGCAAGGCCCCTTACACCGTCAACGACGAACTCGTCGGCTCGCGCGACACCTATGTGCATTTCGTGCAGGAGCCGTTCGACCAGGCAAGCCTGGTGCGGCCATATCTGAAATGGGAGTGGACTTTGCCTTCTGGCGTCGTGGTCAAGGAGGCCTTGCGGCGCGCCGCTTCAATCATGCAGAGCGAACCTTGCGGGCCGGTCTATCTCATGATGCAGCGGGAGACGCTCACGCAACATTGGCGCGCCGACGAGATCCGCCGCTACACCGGCGAGCAATTCGCCGCCACTTCGGGCGGCGGCGCCGATCCGGAACTTATCGCCGCGCTCGCCGACAGGATTCTCAAGGCGGAGAACCCGATCCTGATCACCGGCTATGCCGGGCGACATGAGCGCGGCTCGCGCGCGATCAACGCATTGGCGCAATTTGCCGGGATCGCCGTGTACGAAGCTAACATGACGAACAATATTTCGCATGACAGTCCGTGTTTTGTCGGCTTCACCGCGGACAAGGCGGTGCCGGAAGCGGATGTCGGACTGCTGGTCGACGTCGACGTGCCCTGGTTCCCGAGCGATGTGCAGCCCAGCGACAAATCGTTCTGGGCGCATATCGACATCGATACGCTCAAGCCTGGCTCGCCGATGTGGACCTTTCCCGGCAATATGCGCATGCAGGGCGACAGCGGCCGCATTCTCGATCAAGTGCTCGAAGCGCTGAAGGCAAAGGCGACCCCGCGCTTCAAAGAAGCGGTGGCGGCACGGCTTAAGCGCATCAAAGCGGCGCGCGACGAGCGCACCGCGCGCGCAGCCAAGCTCGCCTCCGAAAAAGGCAGGGCCGGCGCGATCAATCCGCATTACCTGACCGCGGAGCTCGCCAAGCTTCTTGACGATCGGGACCTGATTTTCAATGAGGGCGTAACCAACGCCGCCGCAGTGCTGATGCAGATTCCGCGGCGCGTCGCCAATACGACTGTTCGCGCCGGCGGTGGCGGACTCGGCTGGTCCGGTGGCACCGCGCTCGGCGCCAAGCTCGCCGCGCCCGATCGACTCACGGTGCAGATTTGCGGCGACGGCGGATTTTATTTTGGCAATCCGACTTCGGTATTTGCCGTAGCGCAGCAGTACAAATTGCCCATCCTCACAATCGTGATGGACAATACCGGCTGGAACGCAGTCAAGCAGTCGACGCTGCGCGTATATCCGGAAGGTGAAGCCAAATCCGCCAATGCGTTCGAGGCCGAGCTCGCGCCCAATGTGCATTTCACCAAGGTCGCCGAGGCGTTTGGCGCTTACGGCGAGGAGGTGAGCGATCCAGCTGACGTGCCGGCGGCGCTGGCGCGCTGTGTGAAAGAAGTTCGTGGCGGCCGCGCGGCACTACTGCACGCACGCGTGACTCGGATGTGAAGTAATCACTTCCTCCAGCCGCCCATCGGCGCCTAGTTCCTGCGGCATCGATTGCGCAACCGACGCGCCTGCCCGCTATGGGCTGGCGTGGTTGATGAATTTTTCCGGCGGCGCCTCGCCCCATTGCGATACTAGCGCCTCTTCAGCGGGCACGAGATTCGAGCCGTTGGCGAGATTGAGGCGGTCGCTGTCAGCCCAGTGCTCGTGAACGTGGCCCCACGGATCGGCCCAATAGTCATAGACCTGACTGCCGAGCACGTGCCGGCCGATGCCCCACATATGTTCGTATTGGCCGAACTGCTTGAGATAGTCATGACCCATGCAGACATCGTCGATGTCCGACACTTCGAACGAAAGGTGATTGAGCCCAGTTTTCTCGTGCGCCAGGCAGAAGAAAACGTGGTGATCGACGTAGCGATCGCCGCGGTCGCAGCGATTGAACGAACCGATGATGTTGTCTTTGTCCTGAACGTAAACGTCGTCGGAACAGATAAATCCGAGCGTTTCGCGGAACCAAGCGACCGTCTCGCGGAAGCGCGACGTCATCAAGACGCCATGACCGATCCGCTTGACGTGGGCGGGGCCTCTCGGCAGCCGCATCAATTCACCGGCGCGCGATAGCGGCGCTTCGCCGGAATTGAGCTTCTGCCGTTTGACCGCGATTTCGGATACCGGTGCGATGCCGCAGACGACCTCGATTTGATAGCCATTGGGTTCGCGCAACCGCACGCGTTTGCCGCCGCCGGGCTCGTCGATATTTTCGATTCCAGAGGCGCCAGGCGCCTTGGTAAGCCTTTTGAGATCGTCTTCGCTCTCGACGTAATAGGCGAGGCCGACGAATTTTGAATCGCCCTTCTCGGTGACATGGATGTGATGGTTGGGATCGGACCCGCGCATGTAAAGCGCGTTGGCGGTGCGTTCGCTGCGCCGCAGGCCGAACCGAGTGAGGAACTCTTCCATGACGTCGAGATCGGGCGCCCTCAGGCGCCCATAGGCAATGTCCGTCACCTTGACCCAGGCCATGTGCTTCTCCTTGCGCGCCGTGACCAGCGCATGCGCAACATCGTGCGGCTGCTCCAATGTGCCACGATCACAGCAGGGCCGGCAACGCGTGCGCGCAAGACCTATGCGTCAGGCGTAATAGTCGGCTGCCACGGTTGCATCGAGCCGCTTAGCGCCCATCGCATTAAACACTGGCGTTAGGACGATGGTGATCACGAGATTGAGGATCACCGTGTAGAGCGCCGTGTAACCGGGGAAGGTGTAACCACCGATCGCGAGCGGAAAGTTCGGCGTCAGGTTCGCTGCCACGAACATCCAAGTGCCGAGCACGATACCGACTGCCCAGCCGATGAGCAGGGCCCAATCGTTGAACCAGCGCGTATAGGTGCCCAGCATAACCGACGGCACTGTTTGGATGATCCAGATGCCGCCGAGGAGCTGGAGATAAATGGCATATTGCTGCGGCACAAATAAAATAAAAGCGAGCGCACCGAATTTGACAATCAGCGACACCCACTTGGCCATCTGCGATTCCTGCTTGTCGGTTGGATTCCGGTTGATGAACTCGCGATGGATATTGCGCGTGTAGAGGTTGGCTGCGGCGATCGACATAATCGCCGCCGGGACCAGTGCGCCAATGCCAATGGCCGCAAACGCGATGCCGACGAACCACGACGGGAAGGTGTGCAGGAACAACGCCGGCACGGCGAAGTTATTGCCGAATTGTTTGAAGCCGTCCACGAATTCGGGGAGACCGCCCACCCCGGTGGCAATGGCGAAGAAGCCGACCAGCGCCAACAGACCAAGCATGAACGAATAACCCGGCAGCAGTGCCGCGTTGCGGCGAACGGCGTGCCCGCTGCTGGCGGCCAGAATGCCGGTGATGGAATGCGGATAGAGGAACAGGGCTAACGCCGATCCCAGCGCCAGCGTGGCATAGACGCCGTAGGCCCCGGTGGTGTTGGGGCCGGGGACGGCGAGCAGCAATTTCGCCGGCGGCACTTTGGCAAAGATGTTACCGAAGCCGCCCAACTGGATTGGAACCACGATCACGACGGCGAACGCCGTGATGTAGATCAAGATATCCTTCACGATGGCGATCGAGGCCGGCGCCCGCAACCCGCTCGTGTAGGTAAAGGCAGCAAGAATGATGAAGGCGATGACCAGTGGCAGATCGCCGGCATAGCCGGAGCCCGATACGCCCATGGCGCCGATGACGACCTGCAGGCCGACCAATTGCAGCGCGATGTACGGCATGGTCGCGACGATGCCCGTGATCGTCACCGCCAGGGCGAGCCAGCGGTTGCCGAAGCGGCCGCGCACGAAATCGGCGGCGGTGATGTACTGATGCTTGTGACAAACATGCCAAAGTCGCGGGAAAACCAGGAACAGGATCGGATAGATCATAATCGTATAGGGCACCGCGAAAAATGCGATCGCCCCGGCGCCGAAGGCGAGCGCCGGAACGGCGATGAAGGTGTAGGCGGTGTAGAGGTCGCCGCCGATCAGAAACCAGGTGATGACGGTGCCAAACCGGCGGCCGCCGAGACCCCATTCGTGCAACAGATCGAGATCGCCCTTGCGCCAATGGGCCGCGATAAAGCCCAGGACGGTGATGAAGGCGAACAGCAGTATGAAGATGATAAGGGCGATCCAATTGACTTCCTGCACGGCATCTCTCCCGATTTTCTTCTTTTTGCTTCCTTTAGGTACCGGTCCCGATCACGGCCCGACGAATGAGGCGTTGCAAATGCAACTTATTCGTCGGTCGCGAAGTAAACGATCGCGGTAAGGATGGCTCCGATAATCACCCAGAGCATCTGATACCAGTAGAAGAACGGAATGCCGATCCAGGTAGGGTCCACCCGATTATAGGAGGAGACCCATAGACTGGCGACGAACTGAATCACAAAGAGCAGATACCACCAGCTCCATGTGGAACGTGTGCCATGCCGGCCGGTATTTGGTTGATCCATATCGCGCCTGTTGATCCTTACCGAGCGATTGACCGCGTCTAAAAAGGGCGGCTGCAATGACTCAGAAACCTGCAGCCGATGTCACCAGAACCCGCGACGGTTGCCACTTGTTCCTTGGACTAGGCCGCGCAAGTTAGGGCATGTTGCTGGCACATGCGAGGCAACGCAGTGCATTTCAGTGGGCCTTGCTATAGTTTTCTTAGATCTTGTGCGCCGCAAAAATCTTGTGATCGATCGGGAGGAAGCAATTGGACCAGCCGGATTCAGTCGAAATCGCCAAACATACGCTGATGTCCGGCGGGCTCATCCTGGCAGTGGGCACGGTCGCCGGGCTGTTCGCGCAGAAGACCAAAATTCCCGACGTCGCGGTATTTCTAGTGGCGGGAATGTTAATAGGACCCCAGGCTCTCGGCCTGATCGACATCAAGGCCGATTCGGCGCTCTACCAAATTCTCCTACTGTTCGGCGCGAGCTACATCCTTTTTGACGGTGGCGCATCGCTCCGCTTTCATGTGATGAAGCAGGTCTGGATTACGATTCTGATCATCGCCACGGTCGGGGTCGTGATTACCGCGACGATCACCGGCACCGCCGCATATTTCGTCCTCGGCGTTCCGTGGATCGTGGCGGCGTTGCTCGGTGCGACGCTGGCCTCGACCGATCCTGCGACATTGGTGCCGATTTTCCGCCAGATCCACATTCGCGATCGTGTGGCACAGACGGTAATGAGCGAGTCTGCGTTCAATGACGCGACCGGTGCCATCATCACCTTTGGCGTGCTGACAGTGGCGATGGGCTCCGGAGAATTCTCGTTGTCGTCATCTTTGCTCGATTTGCTGACGGAAGCGACAATCGGCATCGCCGCTGGCGCTGCGCTCGGTTATCTCGCGGCATTATTGATCGCGCACGAGCGCTGGGCGTTCTTCATGGAATATGCGCCAGTGGTGACCATCATGGCAGTCATCGGCGCATATTTCGCCGCCGACGGCTTGCGCGCCAGCGGATTCATGGCGGTATTCGTCTTCGGCATCATGCTCGGCAACAAGGATTCGTTCGGATTCAGAATGGACAAAGCGGAAGCACAAAAGCTCGATCAATATGTCGAGATCACCGCCTTCATCATGCGCTTGTTCATTTTCATTCTGCTCGGCAGCCAAGTCGATTTCGGCTTGATGAACCGCTACCTGTTGGGGGGCGTCGCCGTGGTCATGATCTTTATGTTGGTCGCGCGGCCGATCACGGTTTTCGCCTGTACGTTACCCGATCGACGGGCGCGCTGGAGTCTCAACGAGATGCTGTTCATGTGCTGGACGCGAGAGACCGGCGTCATTCCTGCGGCGCTGGCCGGCATTTTGCTCGGCATGAAGGCGCCCGGGGCGCAAATGATCGCATCCGTCACTTTTATCGCGATCCTGATGACAATCCTGATCCAAGCTCCCACCACGCGATGGCTGGGAAGCAAGCTTGAGCTCCTGGAAGAGAAGAAAGAGGGCTGATTGAATCAACTGCCGCGAGCAGGAGGCCTGCGACGTAGCGGCACACCGTGGTTTAACAGCGTGAACCACAGTGGCCGCAGTAAACGATGTTAGGCATTTGCGCTTTCCGCGGTGGCGGAAGGTCCGTAAAATACATGCATACTTGCTTGTAAGTGACGCAGGGCCGCGAACGGCTCCGCCAAGCGAGGACCAAGGGGAGGACTGCCACATGAAACGTCGCCAATTCTTGAAGACTGCGGGAGCAGGAGTTGCGGGAGCCGCCATCGCAGCGCCCGCCATTGCCCAATCCATGCCGGAATTGAAATGGCGTCTGACTACGAGCTGGCCAAAGTCGCTCGATGTGCCGTTTAGCGCGTCGGAAACGCTATCGAAATACGTCGCCGAAGCCACTGACAACAAATTTCAAATTCAGACATTTGCCGGTGGCGAAATCGTGCCGCCGTTCAGCGTTGTCGACGCGGTGGGCAACCAGACCGTCGAAATGGGTCATACAGCTGCGTATTATTTCTTCGGTAAAGATCCGGCCTTTGCGCTTCTGTGCTCGGTTCCGTTTGGTCTGAACTCGCGACAGCAAAACGCCTGGTTTTTCGATCACGGCGGAAATGAAATGGTCAATGAGTTCGTGAAGAAATTCAACCTATATGCAATGCCCGGCGGCAATACCGGGACGCAAATGGGGGGCTGGTTCGCCAAGGAGATCAAGACCGTCGACGATCTCAAGGGCATCAAAATGCGGATCGGCGGCTGGGCCGGTAAGACCGTAGCCAAACTTGGTGTTATCCCGCAGCAAATTCCCGGTGGCGATATCTACCCGGCGCTCGAGAAAGGCACCATCGACGCGGCGGAATGGGTGGGTCCCTATGACGACGAGAAACTGGGCTTCTATAAGGTTGCCAGAAACTATTATTACCCCGGCTGGTGGGAAGGCGGTACGGCGCTGCATTTCTTCGTCAATGTCGACAAATGGAACACGCTGCCGAAGACCTATAAGGCGCTCATCACTGCGGCCGCCGGCTCTGCCAATTTGGACGTGCAGGCCAAATACGATGCGCGTAATCCGCAGGCGCTTAAGCGGCTCGTCGCCAACGGTGCGGTTCTACACGGATTCAGTCAGGAGATTATGGAAGCCTGCCTGAAGGCGTCGACCGAAGTCAATGCGGAAACGTCTGCCAGCAATCCCGACTATAAGAAAATCTGGGAATCGCAGCAGGCATTCCGCAATGACGAAAACTTGTGGTGGCAGGTCGCAGAATATAGCTTCGAGACATTCATGATTCGTACCCGCCCGAAGGCGTAACCGTAAAAATCTCGCTGGAAAAAATGGGGCTGGCCAAATGCCAGCCCCATTTTCATTTTCCCGGCGATTCGATTTCAACCGGCTGCGGTTCAGCCGGCTGCAACATTTGCTCGAAGCGACGTTCAAGGTCGCGATCAGAAATAGCGGGCGGTTTGCGGCTGAGATCGGCCGCACCCTCACCGACATGCGTGAGCTGCGGGAGGAGCAGCACCGCAAGCAACAAAGCGGCTTGGGCAAACAGGTACGGCAATAGCGATCGCAAGAGTGCTGGAAATGGAATTGCTTGTTTGAGAACGGTGCGCGTCATCATCACGGCGTAGCCGATCATTGGATTGATAAAACTCGCCTGCAGAGCGAGCAGCACGAGCACGGCGACCCAGCGCGCGTCAGCAACCCGGATGAGAAGCGGCGGAATAACAATCGGCACGACGACGAAAATGATTTCGAAGGCATCGAGCACCAGCGCGCTGAGCGCGATTCCGGCGAGCACGATCAGCGTCGCGCCGAGCGTGCCGCCAGGAATGGCAGCGATCCAACCGGCGACAAGTTGATCGGTGCCGAGAATGCGCAACACCAGTGTCAACGTGGTTGCGGCAACCAGGAGGAAGAATAGGGCGCCAGTCAGCGCCAGCGCTTCGCGCAATATTTCGTTAAGGATGGGAAGCGGCAGTCGCCCGCTGACGAATCCGGTAACAAGGAGGATGAAACCGCCCGTCGCTGCGGCCTCGACGGCGTAAAAATATCCCGCGGCAACGCCGCCGAGCAGAATCAATATTGCCAGTACCGTCACGGCCGCCAGCACCGCTTGCTGAATCGTCGGCCGCGGCACGGTTTTCAGCGGCGCCCCCTCGCCGGGCTTTGATTGGCGATTGAACCACCAGCCGATAATGAGGCAGGCGGCGAAGTAGAGCCCGGCAGGAACGAGCGCGCCGTGAAACACGTCTTGGGTGTTAATCACGCGATCGTCACGAGCGGTCACGGTCACCGCAATCGTGTGCGCGTTCAACATCGCGTCGCCAAGAAGAATCAGGACCAGCGAGGGCGGCACCACGACGCCCAGCGTGCTGGCCACTGTAATGATTGCGGCGCGACGCGGCAGCGAAATGCCCGATGCAGCGAGCCGCGGTTCAGCCACGCGCGACAAGGCGAGCACGCTGGCGCCCACCGAACCGTTCATCGGCCCCAGCAAGGCGCCGAGCGCGATTCCCGAAACGACGGGGGCGGCAGGTCCCGGCAGAATGGCGAGGAAGCAGCGATAGAGTGCGTCGGCGAGCGGCAGGCGGTTGATGAGCGTGCCCATGAGCACATAGAGGGGTATTGCTTGCAGCAGGTCGTTCTCGAGCAGATTGATCAGGCGTTCGGGCAAAGCGCCGAGTAGGTGAACCGGCACGTCGCCACTTATGGCTCCGGCAAAAGCGCCAAAACATGCCGCTACCAGCAGCACGACCGCTGCCGGTACGCCAGTGAAGACGACGCCAAGGCCAACGAGCAGGAACAAGCTCAGGCCGAGCCAGGGCATTAGTTCAGTCATTGTGAACTCGGCCGCCGGACAAGCGGCATCAGTTCGAGCAGGCCTTGCATCAAAACCAGCAACGCCATGAGCAACAACGCCAGCTTGATAATGAAATAGCCGGGATTGCCGGTGTCAGGAAATCGCTCCAGCAGCAGCGTCGAATCCCGGACGATGCTCCAGCTCGTGACTAGGACGATGACCGACCAGGGAATGAGGCCAAAAACGGCGCCGGCACGCGCTAGCGTTTCTCGGATGGCCTGCGAATAATTGCGCGCTACGGTGTCGGCGGCGAGATGCGCTCTGGCGCGTGTCGCGGCCGTGATGCTGGCCGCGACATAGATCGCAAAAAGCCATTGTCCCAGATCATTGGCTTCACGCGAATAGAGGCCGAGCATCGTGCGCAGCGGCCATTGCAGAAATAGCAGGGTAACAACTGGCAGGACCAGCCATTTGGCCGCAGCCAAGGCACATTCAACGACTTGATCGAGGACGCGCAAACCGCAGCTCACCGGTTTTCCGGGTTCGCCAAGCCAATATTGGCGTTTTTCGGAATTCCTACAAGCTGCCGTCGAACCGCAGACGGGGCTGGCGACGCGTCAGAGATGCGCAAGAGCCGCTACTTGATCTCTGGCGGCTGTCCAAGATCGAGCGGTGGCAAATCTATCTGCGGGATATTGATCTGCACCTTGTTAGGATCGACCTGCGAAAGACCCGACCTGTAGTGGGTGACCATGCCGGGGAACATGATCGTTGCTACCACCATAAGGACCTGAATCAGAACGAACGGCACCGCCCCCCAATAAATCTGGCCCGTTGTCACGCCGGGCGTCAACTTGTTGGTTACTCGATCGAGGAACGGTTCGCGCGGCGCCACCGAGCGCAGATAGAAGAGTGCGAAGCCGAATGGCGGATGCATGAACGAGGTCTGCATGTTGACGCCGAGAATAACGCCGAACCAGATCAGGTCGATGCCAAGATGCTCTGCCGCGGGACCAAGCAGCGGTATGACGATGAAGGCCAGTTCAAAAAAGTCGAGGAAGAAGGCCAGCACGAATACGAAGGCGTTGACGAACAGCAAAAAGCCGATCTGCCCGCCGGGTAGCGAGGTGAGCAGGTTTTCGACCCAGATGTGCCCGCTGACCCCATAGAAAGTGAGCGAAAATACCCGGGCGCCGACCAGAATAAAGACCACGAAGGCAGCCAATTTCGCCGTGGCCTCCGTCGCCTGACGGACCAAGTCCCAGGTCAAGCGCCGCTTCAGCGCGCCAAGAATAAGCGCGCCGCTGGCGCCCATGGCGCCGCCTTCGGTCGGGGTGGCGACGCCGATGAAAATCGTGCCGAGCACCAGAAAAATCAGGAACAACGGCGGCACCATCACGAATGCCGTCTGCTGTGCCATGCGCGAGAGGAAGCGGAAGCCGGTGAGGCGATCGAGAACCCAATTCAGGATAGCCACAGCGAAGGCGAAGAGGATGCCGAAGAACATGGCCAGTACCACATAGTCGGCACCATGGCTTTCCGAATTGCGCATCATGAACCAGCCGAATACCGCGCTCGCGATCGCGAGCACGAGTAGCGAAAGCAATCCACGGCTATTATTGTCCTCCCGAAACCCGACAGCCTCCGCCGGCAGTCCAGGGATGGCCTTCGGAAACACGAACGACATCATGAGCGTATAAAGCGCGTACATTCCGGCCAGAGTGATGCCGGGAACGAAGGCGCCTTCATACATGTCGCCGACGGAGCGGCCGAGCTGATCGGCCATAACGATGAGAACGAGCGACGGCGGGATAATCTGCGCCAGCGTTCCTGACGCGGCGATAACGCCGGCGGCGAAGCGTCGATCATAGCCGTAGCGCAGCATGATCGGCAGCGAAATCAATCCCATGGAAATGACCGAGGCGGCGACCACGCCGGTCGTGGCGGCAAGCAGTGCGCCGACGAAAATCACCGCGTAGGACAGTCCCCCGCGAACAGTACCGAAAAGCTGGCCAATTGTGTCGAGCAGGTCCTCCGCCATGCCAGAGCGTTCGAGCACCAGCCCCATGAAAGTGAAGAATGGAATCGCCAACAGCGTGTCATTGCTCATCACGCCGTATATGCGCTCCGGCAAGGCTTGCAGAAAATCCGGCCGGAACTGGCCGAGCCCGATACCGAGGAGCGCGTAAAACAGGCCGACGAAGGCCAGCGAAAACGCCGCCGGATAGCCGAGCAGCAACACAACTATCAGCGAGCCGAACATGATCGGCGCCATGTTTTGAATGAGAAATGCTTCCATTATCTTTTCGACCCAGCCGCCCCTCAGTGCTTCTCGATACCCATAGCCTCGATGAGTTCCTCGGCTTCGGTTTCGAGCGCGCTAACTTGCGCCGCATGCGGATCCGGTATCATGCCGCGGATGATCGCGACGCGTTTGATCAGTTCGGAAATGCCCTGCGCCAGCAACAGCGCGAACGCAATCATGACCAGCGATTTGGTCGGCCATTGCGGCAGCCCGCCAGCATTGCCTGACTGCTCATTTATCTCATAGGAGTTGAGAAAAAACGGGATTCCGGTGACAACGAGAATGATAGCGAGCGGCAAGAGAAAAAACGCATGACCGATCAGCTCGATTGTGTTTCGGAGCCAGCGCGGCAAGAGATTGTTGACGATGTCTATGCGCACATGCGCGTTCTCAAGCAGCGCCCACGGTGCGCACAACAGAAAGACCGCGCTGAACAATATCCATTGCAATTCGAGCCAGGCATTCGAGGAAACGTCGAACGCCTTGCGGACCGATGCATTACCAGCGGAGACTATTACGGCAATCAGGATCAGCCAGGAAACCCAGCGGCCAATATGAGTGTTGATGGCGTCAATGACGCCGCTCAGCTTAAGAAGCGCGCGCACTCAATTCCCCACTCCCCCGAGCTTACCCAGGCGTGCCCGCCGCGCCCGCGGCGGCGCCCCAGAAGGGCTTTGATCGGCCCCATTTTAACCTCAGCTTAACAGGGATAAGGCGCTCGAGGTCAAGCCGTCGTGCGCCACAAAGCCGCGGCTTTGCTCAAGAATTGGAGCGGGCGAAGGGAAGCGAACCCTCGAGATGGGAAGCTAGAGCGTCTGCTGCCAAACATGCTCCCAAAACCGAACTTGTTCTACGCGGAATTGCATCAAATAGTTACGGCACTGTTGCAAAACACGACTGCCCAAGTCAGACCCAAACGATCTCGTTCAAAAGATCGCAGCGCTAATCACTATCGCTGAGACTCGCCGCAATGCCGCGCTTCGTGAGATCGATCGGCGTCGCGCCGCGCTCGGTGAAGCACTGCGGCGGCAGGTGCAAGAAGTGGAGGGCGAGTTCGAAGTGATCGAGAAGACGCCGGCTGAAACAAAGAGCGCCGCGTGACCAGTGAACGTAAGATCAAGGCAAACCGCGCTAATGCTCGGGCTAGCACCGGCCCGAAAACCGCACACGGCCGTTCACACGCGGCACGAAACGCGGTTCGCCACGCCTTGAGCCTGCCCGTCTATGCCGACCCCGTCTGGTCCGAAGAGGTGGAATCGCTCACGCGGCAAATTATCGGGACGGACGCCGATCCCGAAAAACAGCAACTCGCCCGCCGCATCGCAGAAGCGCAAGTCGATTTGCGCCGCGTGCGCTCCGCTCGTCATCAACTCTTATCCCGAGCATTGAGCGATCCTGATTATGAATCTGAAGCAACTCTCCGCAAGAAAGCCGGGCTGATAATCGGCTGTTTCCGGCGCATCGGCCCGTCTGCGCCGATGCCCGACAACGTCATGGAATTTCTGCAGTCGAAGCCGGAGGGGCCGTGCAAGTTCGCAACCATCCTCGCCGACAAGACTCGTCAGTTGCTCGCGCTTGACCGCTATGAGCGGCGCGCGCTCTCGCGACGCAAATTCGCCATTCGAGAATTCGATATTGGCACCCCGTAGGACTATAATCCTACAATCTCAAGGCTGGGTGCCTGCTTTGGCAGAACGAAGCCAAAAAACTCAATCTTTTCAGGGCGGCAGGTAATCTGCGGGCGAGCCGTCGCCGATTATTTTGCTCAATCGTGCAAGTGAAAAATTGGCAGCCGCTTGCAAATCCGTGGCCGTGTCCGTCGGCAAGAAACGTGCCGTGACGGTCGCTATAGAGGGCAGTCGTCGTTGATTAGGAATCGACAGATTTGCTCAAGAAATTGGAGCGGGCGAAGGGAATCGAACCCTCGACATACAGCTTGGGAAGCTGTCGTTCTACCACTGAACTACGCCCGCGCTTTAAGCGAGCATAGCCAAGGCCTGGCGCCGGCAGCAAGGAGCAAGACCGGTGGCGGTTTATCAGTCGCGGCCGAACTGCTTGCGTAGTTCACCCTTCGCGCGTTGCAAGGTTTTGCGCCGGCCGGCTGGCAGGTTCTTGCCGGCGCGATTGATGTAGAAGGTCAACATCGACAGCGCGGAGCGATACGGATCGGCTTTGCGACGGCGGCTGCGTTCTGCGGATCGCTTCAAGGAGGCGGCGATCCGCTTCGGGTCGCTCCCGGTAAAAACGCCGCGCTCGAGATCAAGCGCATCGCTCTCGCGCGTCACGCGCGCTGACCAGCGCCGACGGCGGCGGCCCGATCGGCGCGGCGCAGATTTGCGGCGCGAAGCGTTGCGCGACGATTTCCCGACGGATTTTCCGGTCATGGTTCCTGCCCTGGTTGCGTGCCTCAGGCTGATCGGTTGCAAAACCAATCGCGGGCAGCGCAGCTTGGTTCCGGCCGTCGATATTTGCTTTGCTATTCGGCGGCGATCGCGTGAGTCGGCGCAGTCGACAAGCCGGCAAGACATTTCGCCAGGACTTCACCTTCCGGATCGAGCAAGGCCGCGGTGCGGGCACTGGCAACCGCATCGACCGCCTGCGCGAGCGGCATGGTGCCGGCCAAAGCCGGCGCGATGACTTGCGCGGCGATCAGGTCGTAATTGCCGCTGCCGCGCCGATGTGTGTCGCCATAGCCTTTAATCAGGCCGGCGCATTCAGCGATTTCGATCGCGAGCTCGCCCGAGTGCGCCGCCGCCTGCACGATCAACCGCAGCCAGGCTTGGATCGCGTCCTGTTCCTTTTGGAAGCGGAATGTCTTGCGCCGGACCCGGCGCAATTTGGCGAGAATAGCAAACCGCAAGTAACCCGATACCGAGCGGCTGTTGACCGCCATGGCGTAATGAGCGCGGGTGATTGCAGGATAGCGGTGTGCCAAGCTCAAAATCCATTCAGCCAGCCAGGCCGGCAGAACGGAGCACAATTCATCGATGCCGGGCTTTAGGAACTCGGTCACCGTGAATGTCTGCTCCGGCTTCACGCCGAGCTCGCGCATGACGCGCGCGAACCGCGCTGGATCGATCTTGGCCTGCGCCACGCGGATGACGTCTTCATAGGACATGCGCAAGGCGAGCTGTCGCGCCGTTGCGGCCAGCAATCGCCCGCCGGCAGCGGCCTTCTCATCGGCGTCGCGGATCGGCTTGAGCCGATCGAGATAGACCCGCGCATAAGCGCCATCTTGATAGGCGCTCAAGCGGCGCACGCCTTCGGTGATCACCGATTGGGCCTCAGTAGGCATGACGGCGATTGCGCTTTCCAGATCGGCGCTCGCTGGCGACGGTTTGTGATGACGCTTGGCGGGGTCGGCAGGTAGGCGCGATCCGCGGGCCGCGGCGGCCATGCCGGCGCGGAAGCCGCGCAGATTGGCTTCCACCGCCTTGCCGTCGGCACGGATCGCCGCCTCGAACGCCTCGGCTGGAATCGGCAATGCGCCGGCGCCGGCAATCGCCCCAAGCATCACCGCATTGATCATGGCGCCGGCTTCGCGAGCGATTGCTTCGAGATCGAGCAACAGGGCGTGGCGCGAATTTTTCTGCACCGCCGCCATCAATCGCTGCGGATCATAGCGGCCATCGCTCATCGCCATCTTCTCGACCACCAGATAAGAGCGGCTGGTCGAGGCGATGCTCATGGTGCGATCGGGCGCGGCATAACCGCTGGTAATCGCACGGCCGGCCTCCATCAATTCGCTGGCGACCAGAAGATCGACGTCGCCGATTCCGGGCGCCAGCGCCAAAACCGGGCGGCGGTTGGAAGTTGCGACGCCGCTAGCGCTGATCGGAGATGGGACCATTTCGATATGATAGGTGGTCGCACCGGTCCGCTGCGCGACGCCCGGAATCGACGTCGATTGCACCGGAAAGCCTTGGCGCGCCGCGGCGGCGACGATCCACTCGGTGAGCACGCCGCCCCCTTCGCCGCCGAGCGCGGCGATCAGGATTGAGATAGGGCGTACAGTCTCTCCGGCGGCTTGCACAGACTGTTCCCTCCCCCCATCCGAGCCGCGCTCGGGCGCGCCCGAGTACAAGCTTGGCGGGGGAGGGTTGGAAAGGGGCGTGGATTGGAGTTCGCCATTTTTGAGACCGCCCTCCCGGCCGCCTTCGGCAGCCGGCCTTCCCTCAAAGGGGGGATGTGAAGCGCCGTTGCTCATCCAGACAATGACCTGACTGCGCAACCGATGCAACGTTCGATCCCACCAATTAGGATTGGTGATCACATCGGCGCGATAAAACGACGGACACAGCACGGCGGCATGAGCAACCTCGCCGCACAAGCCGCAGCCGACACAGCTTTCGATCACGGTAGCGATCGGATCGGTGCGTAGCGGATCGGGGTTGGGCTTGACGATCAGCGACGGACAGCCCGACAGCCGGATGCAGGAATGGTCGCCGGTGCACAGCTCATCGTCGACGCCATAGCGCGTCTTCACCACCCGCTCGCCGCGCTTGAGCTTGTCGGCCTGCTCGACGCGAATGCGGCGCTGGCGCGCCAGCATGCATTCGCCATCGGCAATAATGACTTTGAGACCGCGCTCGGCGGTGCGCATGGCCTCTTTCAGCGTCGCCGCCATTTTGCCGACGCTGTAACTGCGCACCGTCCGCAGCCAGTTCACACCGAGCGAGCGTATTGTTTTCTCGATACTGATCCCGGTCGGCGCGCCGGTATGGTGCGCGCTGCTCGACGGCAGATATTGCTGACCAGTCGCCGAGGCGTAGCCGTTCTGCATGATGACGAGCACGCCATCGCCCTTGTTGAACATGTTCGAGGCGACACCGGTAATCAGCCCGTTGTGCCAAAAGCCGCCATCGCCCATCACCGCGATCGGACGCTTCGCCATGTTCGGTGCCACAGCGGCCGCGCTCGCAAGCGACATGCCGTAACCGAGAATGGAATTGCCGAGCGAGAACGGCGCGAAAGTCGCAAATGAATGGCAGCCGATGTCGGCGCTGATATGGACCGGTCCGACTTCGCGCTGCGCCAGCTTGATCGCGGCAAAAACCGGGCGCTCCGGACATCCGGTGCAAAAATTCGGCGGCCGCGCCGGGATGTCGCCGAGCGCGGCGACAGCGCCAGAGCGATGCGCGATAATTTCTTCGACCTGGCGCGAAATTGCGTCGGCATCGATGCCGGTCGGCCGCGCCGTGGCGATGAAGGCGGCAATGCCGCGCAGCATAACCTCCGAAGTGTAATCGCCGCTCGCTGGCAGGCAGCCTTTGCCGTAGACGCGCGGATCTGCGCCGGCGCCGCGCAATATGACGTTGATCTGCTGCTCGACAAAATCGGGCGAGCCCTCTTCCACCACCAGCACGGCGCGCTTGCCGGCGCAGAATTCCTGCACCTCTTCCGGCACCAGCGGATAAGCGACGTTGAGGACGTAGATGGGGATGCGCGAGGCGCCGTAGAGATCGGCAAGATCGAGCCGCGCCAGCGCGCGCAGCAAGCCGTTGGTCAGGCCGCCGAGAACGACGATGCCGACATCTCCGAGTTCGCCGGCGCTGATCTCGTTGAGCTTTTGCTCGCGAATGAATTTGCGCGCAGCCGGCAGGCGTTGCTCGATTTTCAGCCGCTCCTGCGTGAAGATCACCGGCGGATGGGCAAGCCGGCCATATTCGAAGCGTGGCGGCCCGGTGAGCTGATGCTGGGCGCTGTAGCGGCCGCGCTTATTGTCTTTGGCGATAAACTGCCCGGTCACGTGACACGCGCGCACCCGCAAGTCGAGCATGACCGGCGCGTGGCTTATTTCCGATAGTTCAAACCCCTTTTCCACCATATGCACAATCGCCGGCAGATCGGGTCGCGGATCGAGCAGCCAAATCGACGACTTCATGGCATAGGCGTATGACCGCTCCTGAATGACGCTCGCGCCTTCGCCGTAGTCTTCGCCGAGCACGATCAATGCGCCGCCGATGACCCCTGGCGAAGCCAGGTTCGACAGCGCGTCGGCCGCGACATTGGTGCCGACGATCGACTTCCACGTGACCGCGCCGCGCAGCGGATAATTGATCGAGGCGCCAAGCATTGCCGCCGCGGCGGCTTCGTTGGTGCAGGTCTCGACGTGCACGCCAAGTTCGGCGAGCAAGTCCTTGGCTTCGACCATGACATCGAGCAGATGCGAGACCGGCGCTCCCTGATAGCCGCCGACATAACTCACGCCGGATTGCAGCAACGCTTTGGTGACGGCGAGGATTCCTTCGCCGCGGAAGGTCTCGCCGGCGCCGAGCCGCAGCGCCTCGACTTCTTTGCTAAAGGAGCGTTCCATTCGCTTTTCGGGCTTAGCTTTGACCCACGTATAGCTGCTTTTGGCGAACCGCAGCAAACACGCGTCTAAGCCGGCTCGCAAGACGGTTTGCGGGCGGATGCCGGTCGCGCTTGGCGGCTTGTGTCCGCCACGGCTCCGCTAAAGGGAAATGATTTTAATTGAATCACCACTTCGCTTTAGCGTCTTGTTTGAGCATGATCTTTTCGGAAAACCGGTATCCACTTTTCCGGATCATGCTGTAGGGTGCCGCCTGCGGCGATGCGGTAAGCGCCGAAGAGGCGCGGGCGGAAGGCATGGACGGGCGAAGCCAGATCGTCATCGAGCGGGTGAACCACACCTATCGTCCGCCGCGCGGCCGGTCGGTGCTCGCTCTGTCCGATGTGTCGCTCGAAGTGCGTCCGCGCGAATTCCTGGCGCTGCTCGGGCCCTCGGGCTGCGGCAAATCCACGCTACTGTATCTCGTCGGTGGCTTTTTGCCGATTGAGGCAGGACGCATCGCGGTGAAAGGTCAGGTAGTAACGGCGCCCGGGCCTGATCGCGGCATCGTGTTCCAGCACTTTGCGCTGTTCCCGTGGAAAACGGTGCGGGCCAATATTCTCTACGGTCTCGAGCGGCAGCGGATGCCGCGCGCGGATCGCGAGCAGCGGGCGCAGGCATTCATCGATCTGGTCGGATTGAGCGGATTCGAGGACAGCTACCCGTCGCAATTATCCGGCGGCATGAAGCAGCGCACCGCGATCGCCCGCACGCTGGCCATCGATCCCGACATTCTCTTGATGGACGAGCCGTTTGGCGCGCTCGATGCGCAGACGCGCGCGCTGATGCAAACCGAGCTCCTCAGTATCTGGAAGCGTACGCCTAAAACCGTAATCTTTGTCACTCACGACGTGCAGGAAGCGGTCTATTTGGCGGAACGGGTTGCAGTCATGTCGGCGCGGCCCGGGCGGATTAAGGCGATCATCGAGACCAAGTTCGATGACCGCGATCCAGGCCTCACCCGCAGCAAGGAATTTGTGGAGAAGGTCGACGAAATTTGGAACTTAGTCCGCGAGGAAGCGATCAAGGCGCAAGAAAAGGCCCAGGACAAAAAGGTACAGGACGAAAAGCCGGGCAGCTGAAACAGCCTGCGCTGAAAAAGCCTGCACTTGAGGAGTGCCAAGGCTCAACGAGCAAGACACATGCAAGCCGTAATGCGAGCGAGCCTCCGTTATCTGCCGCTTGTGCTCCTAGCGCTGGCCTGGGAAGCGGTCGCGCGGCTCAACCTTGTTGATACGTCCGCGCTGCCGCCGTTAAGCAAGGTGGCGACCGCCTGGGTTGATCTGACCCAGGGCGGCGAGCTCATCAGCAATGGCGCGGCTTCACTCTACCGCGGATCGATTGGACTATTGCTTGCCGTCTTCGGCGGTGGCGCGCTCGGGTTGTGCATGGCGCGCTGGCGCCTGTTCGATGTCTTCGTCAATCCGCTCGTGGAATTATTCTATCCGCTGCCGAAATCGGCGCTCATTCCGGTGACCGTGCTGTGGCTCGGCTTCGGCGACGGCTCGAAAATCCTTTTGATTTTCCTCGGCTGCATGATCCCGGTCACGATCGGCGCCTATAACGGCGCGCGCGGCAGCGATCATGCGCTAGTCTGGTCCGCCCGCAGCATGGGAGCAAACCGGTTGCGCATGATGTGGGACGTGATCGTGCCCAGCGCGCTGCCGGAATTGCTTAACGGCATCCGCACCGCACTGGCGTTGGCCTTCATTCTGCTCGTGAGCTCGGAGCTGATCGTGTCGCAACAGGGTTTCGGCTATTTGATCGGCTATCTGGGATCGACCGGCGCCTACGAGGGCATGTATGCCGTCGTACTCACCGTGGCCTTCCTCGGCTTCGCTGCGGACCGCATCTATCAGCTCTTTATACAATGGCTGCTGCAATGGCGGGAATAGACGACACCGCTTCGCTCGCGAGCGCGGAGGCTGAGATTTCCCGTGATGCGTCGCGGCGTCTCGACGTCGCCTTCCGCAGCGGCGCCGGAATTTTTTCAATCCTCGTACTGTTGATCGCCTGGGAGGCTTTTGCCCGCAGCGGCAAAGTCACCGCTTTCATGCTACCGCCGTTTTCGGCCGTAGCCGAACGCATCTACGCCGACGCCATTGCCGGCGACTTGTGGCGCAATCTCGGCGTAACCATGTTCCGCGCCATGACCGGTTTTGTCATCGCCGCGATCGGCGGAGTGACGCTTGGCGCGATGATGGCGCGCAACAAATTCGTGCGCTGGTTTTTCGATCCGATCATATCGGTCGGGTTTCCGATGCCAAAGATCGCATTTCTGCCGATTATCATCCTCTGGCTCGGACTTTATGATGTCTCCAAGATCAGCGTCGTGGTGTTCGATGCGATTTTCCCGGTGGTGACGGCGACGCTCGCCGGACTAGCCGGCGTTGAAAAGGAGCTCATCTGGTCGGGACGAAACATGGGTGCGAGCGAGCGCGAATTGATGTGGCAGGTCGCGTTGCCGGCGGCTTTGCCGCAAATCCTGACCGGCTTACAGGTGGCGCTGCCGATTGCGCTGATAGTCGCCATCATCGCGGAGATGGCGATGGGCGGTTATGGCCTGGGCGGCGCGATGATGAGCGCTTCGCGCTTTGCCGATTCACGCGGCGTATTCGCTGGCATCGTCGAGATCGCGATCGTCGGCTACGCGCTGATCAAGGCCATGGCGCTTGTCCGCCGCCGGCTTCTGGTGTGGCATCAGGAAGCGGCTCAATCGCATTAGCACGAATAGCCCGCCGGCTTGCCTCCAGCCGCGGTTTCCGCACACAATCGCGCTGCGGCCCGCTGGTTCGGCCTGCAAAACAGAATTTGATCTTGGAGGACGACCATGCGTGGGAAAATCATAACGGCTGGTATTGCGTTGCTCGCCGTGAGCGTCGCCGGATGGAACGGGCAGGCGAACGCCGAGCCATTGAAAATCCGCGGCGCCTGGGTCGCGCCATTGGCGAATCTCGCTTCCGTCTGGCTGCAAAAGAAGGACCTCGCGGTCCATTTCGGCCAATCCTACGTATTCGAGCCGGCGCGTTATGCCGGCACGCCGCCGATGATCACAGCGATCGCCAATAACGAGCTTGAAATCGGCAATCTCGCTTTCTCGACCTTGCCGATCGCGATCGAGAACGCCGGCATGGACGACATTCGCGTCATCAGTGACGATTTCCAGGATGGCGTCGAGGGCTACGTTTCGAATGATTACGAAGTCCTCACCGACGGCCCGATCAAAAAAATCGAAGAGTTGAAGAGCAAAGTGCTGGCGACCAATGCAGCCGGCAGCGGCGTCGACATCGCCATGCGCGCGATGTTGCGCAAGCACGGGTTAGAAGCCAATCGCGACTACACCATCATCGAAGCGCCGTTCCCGGGCATGAAGTCGATGCTGGTAGAAAAGAAAGTGGATCTCATTCCGGCCGTGCTGCCCTTCATGCTCGACCCCGAGCTGAAGAAAAACGCGCGATCGCTGTTTGACATGAAAGCGGCAATCGGCAGATCGCAGTTTGTGATGTGGTCTGCCCGCAAACCGTTCATTGACGCGCATCGCGCGGTGCTAGTCGACTTTCTCGAAGATTCGTTACGTATTCTGCACTGGTACCTCGATCCCAAGAACCACGATGCGGCGGCCGAGATCGCTTCGCAGCTGACCAAGCAACCGCCCGAACGGTTCGGCTGGATCTTCAGCAAGAACGACTATTACCGCGATCCCAACCTGATGCCGGACCTCGATGCGTTGCAGAAGAACGTCGACATGACGCATGAACTCGGCTTCGCCAAAGCGAGCTTCGACGTCAAAGCCCATTCCGACCTCAGCCTCATTCAAGAAGCGGCTGCGCGGCTAAAGTAGCCGGATTTCCTTCTTTCGTTTTCGGAGCGATATTCCCGCGCCGCCGGGGCGGACGGCCGACAGTCCACTGATGTTCGGCCCGGCCGCTGCGGCAATGCGGCCTGCTGCGAAGTCCTAAGGCACGCCGTACGGTCGCTGAACGCGACGGAGAAGATGATGCGTGCGGCCATAACACTCGGATGCGCCACTATCGGCGTGGTGGTTTCAGCTGGCATAGCCACTGCACAGCCGGTCACGATCCGCACGTCGTGGGTGGCTCCAGTTACGAACTGGGCCTCGATCTGGCTGGAGAAGAAGGACCTCGCCAAGCATCTTGGGCAAACCTACCTGGTGGAGCCGACGCAATTCCAGGGCACGCCGCCGATGATAACGGCGCTGGCGAACAACCAGCTTGAAATCTCCAATCTTGCTTATTCGACTCTTGGCATCGCGATCGAGAACGCTGGCTTAAGCGATCTTCGCGTCGTCGCCGATGAATTCCAGGATGGCGTCGATGGCTATTATTCACAGGAATACATGGTCCTAAAAGACGGTACGATCCACAAGGTCGAAGATCTCAAGGGCAAAGTAATCGCCACGAACGCGGCAGGCAGCGCCATCGACATCGCGATTCGTGCGATGCTGCACAAACATGGCCTTGAGGCCAATCGCGATTACACCATGGTGGAGGCGCCGTTCCCCGCCATGAAAGCTATGCTCGCCGAACACAAAGTGGATCTAATTCCAGCCGTCCTTCCGTTCTCGTACGATCCCGAACTGCACAACATTGCGCGCGATCTGTTTGTCCAGAAGGACGCTATCGGCGTTGCCGACATGATCGTGTGGACGGCGCGCAAACCGTTCATCGACAAGAACCGCGCCGCACTAGTCGATTTTTTCGAAGACACCTTGCGCATTACGCGCTGGTATCTCGATCCGAACAACCACGACGCGGTTCTACAGATTGCGGGGCGTGTGACCAAGCGCCCGCCGCAGAGCTTCGACTGGCTGTTCACAAAAAGAGATACCTATCACGATCCAAACATGCTGCCGAACCTCGCCGCGCTACAGAAGAACGCCGACCTCACGCACGAGCTGGGCTTCGTGAAGTCGAGCTTCGACGTCAAGGCGTATTCTGATCTAGGTTTGGTCGAGGACGCGGCGAAACGGCTGAGGTGACGCTCCCACTGCCCGGATTTTACGGAACCACCCGCGCCGGACCGATTCATCAGCCAACGAGCACGTTACTGAATTGCCAAGGGTCGTCCCGGTCCAGGTTTTCTGGAAACAGCCGGCCGCGGTCGGATAGCGGCGTCCAATCGGTATATTGACCGATCACCGGGCCGAGATAGGGGCGCTGGACGGCGAGGCAGCGGCGGAAGTCCATCTCGTCGGCTTCAACAACCCCGCAATCCGGATTCTCCAGCATCCAGACAATGCCGGCGAGCACGGCCGAGGTGACTTGTAGGCCGGTCGCATTCTGATAGGGCGCAAGCTTGCGAGTTTCCTCGATCGAGAGCTGCGAACCATACCAATAGGCATTATTGGCGTGGCCGTAGAGCAAGACGCCGAGCTCGTCGATGCCGTCGACAATGTCGTCCTCGCTCAGGATATGCCAGGTCTTTTGCGGCACCCAGCCATGCCCCGCCATTTCATGCAGCGACAGCACGGCATCGTCGCAAGGATGGTAGGCGTAGTGGCAGGTGGGACGGTAGATCAACTTGCCGTTCTCGCGCAGCGTGAAATAGTCGGCAATCGAGATCGACTCGTTGTGAGTGACCAGAAAGCCGTGCTGGGCCTGCGCAGTCGGCGTCCACGAACGAACCCGCGTGCCCGCACCCGGTCGCGTAAGATAGATCGCCGCGTCGCAGCCGAATTCATGGTGGTAGGCACCAGGCGGCATGGTCTTTTCATGGGTGCCCCAACCGAGCTCCGAGGGCTGCAGGCCTTCGGCGATAAACCCCTCGACCGACCAGGTATTGATGAACTTGCCGCGTGGCTTTGGCGTATGTGCCCGCTGCGTATCGCGCTCGGCGATGTGAATGCCCTTGACGCCGACGCGCTGCATCAGCCGGCCCCAATCCTCGCGCGTCGCCGGCGCATCGAATTTGAGCTTGATATCCTTGGCGATATCGATCAACGCTTGCTTGACCATCCAGGACACCATGCCCGGATTGGCACCGCAGCAGCTGATCGCAGTGACACCGCCAGGCCGCCGGCGGCGAAGGTCGAGAACACTCTCACGCAGCGCGTAATTGGAGCGCTCCGAAATCGAGCGCTTGCCGTCCAAATAGAGCCCAGGCCAAGGCTCGACGACCGTGTCGATATAGAACGCGTCAATGTCCTTGCAGAATTCCATTAGATCGACCGACGACGTGTCTACCGACAGATTGACGATCATGCCGCGGCCGGGACCGCAGGTCAGAAGCGGCTTGAGTACATCGCGATAATTGTCGCGGGTGATCGCAAGGTGCAGTAACCTGATCTGGCGTACGTCAAGCAACTCGCGATCACTGTCGTCCGGCGCAATAACAACGAATTTCTCATGATCGAAGGCAAGGTGACGCTCGATCAGCGGCAGGGTGCCTTTGCCGATCGAGCCGAAGCCGATCATGACGATGGGTCCGTCGAAGCGGGCGAGCAAGCTTGAATCTTTCATCCTTTACCCAAAGTGAATTGGATCCATGTGCCCCCGTCAAGCGGGCGTCACGGCTAGCGCTGTGTAATAGTAAGCAACTGTTTTCGCAAACCTTGTTTGAGGACATTCCATGACTGCCCTACCGCTTACTTTTGCCTGCGGCCTCTACGACCGCATGCTGGCACTCTATACCGGCGACGTTAAACCGGACGGCATCGATCTCAATTTTCTTGCCCTTGATAACCCGCGGGAAATCTTCGATCGCATGACCAACCGGCTGGAATTCGACGTTTGCGAGATGTCGAGCTCCGAATATGTCAGCCGGTTTGCGGCGAATAAATTGCCGTTTGTCGCGCTGCCGGTCTTCGCCTCCCGGATATTTCGCCATGGCTTTATCGTGGTGAACCGCCGGTTCGTGAGCGCGCCCAAGGACCTTGCCGGCAAGCGTATCGGCGTTCCGCTTTACACGCAGACTGCAGCCCTCTTTATCCGCGGCTCGATGCAACACGACCTTGGGATTGACCTGTCCGGCATTGAATGGGTGCAAGGCGCTGTCAACGAGCCGGGAAGTTACGGCCATCCTTCGCTGATGCCGCTCCTCAAGCCTACTCAAATCACCCCGAACAAGACCGGCAGATCGTTGAGCGACCTCCTTGAGACCGGCGAGATTGCCGCCATTATCGGCTCCAATCTGCCACGTGCGCTCAACCGCCATCCCGACGTGGTGCGGTTATTTCCCGACTACCGCGCGCGCGAGCATGATTATTTTCGCCGCACGCGGATTTTCCCGATCATGCATTTGATTGTCATCCGCAACGATCTCTACGACCGGCATCCGTTCGTGGCGACGAGCCTTTACCGCGCCTTCGGCGCGGCCAAAGACTGGGCGTGGCAGAAAATGCGTTTTTCCGGCACGCTCCGCTACATGCTGCCGTGGCTCCCGGCCGATATTGATGAAGTCGATGAGTTGTTTGGGGGCGATTGCTGGCCTTACGGCATCGAGCCGAACCGGCCGACGCTTGAGGCGCTGGTGACCTACATGGCCGAGCAGGGGCTCATCGCCGAAAAGATTCCGATCGAAAAGCTCTTTGTGCCTACTTACGGGTAGCATGGATCGCGGCACTTTACTCCGCACCATTCTTGCCGCCAGCGCGCTGACCAAAGCATCGTTCGCGGCCGCTCAAGCCCGTGATCCCGTGGAACCGTCGCCTCGTTTAACGCTCAACGCCGCGATCAAGAACGGCACATTGCGACTCGACTACTTCGTCGAAAATCTTTCGGCAACCGACCTCTACCTCCAAACCGGGCTCAGCGATCTCGATCGCATCTTCACGTCATCAGGCTTCGCGTTTACGGCCTTGGATAAAGTTGTGACGGTCTATCGGATACCAACCCCGATACCGACGGATCGGGCTTCGCTGGTTCTGATGGGCCTGCTACGAGCGGGTGGCCGGTTTCGCGAGAGCATCGAGCTGGACCTCCCGCTGAGAGAGCACGACTGGAGCCCATCCTGCCACGAGAGAGCAAACACTTATCGCAGGCTTCGCCTCAGCACCGAGTACGTCTGGGATTTTCCCGGCGTCCGCATGGAGCGCTTAAAAATCCGCAATGTCGAAGTTGATCAGCCGGTTTTCCCATTGAGGCGAAAGCTACCGGGCGGGTGGCTTGTCAGCGACGTCATTGCACTTGATATCCCCGTTATCGAATGCGCGGAAACGTGACATTGAGGCAAAGTAAGCGCGTTACGGCGCCGCTTGGCCGATGGCGCGGGCCTGCCTTTGTTGTTGCCTTTGCGATGGTCCCTATGCTTTCCCACACAGGTGCCACCGCGAGCTTCCCATGCGCCGCAGCGATGGCTCCGCGCGAGCGACTAATTTGCGGCAATCCCGATCTTTCGCGTGCTGACGAGGCGCTGACGACGGCGTACAAGGCCGCTCTCAGCGCGCTCTCGGAAAGAGGGCGGGAGGTGACCCGGGAAGGGCAGTGGCAGTGGCTACGCTACACCCAAACCGTCTGCGGGATTGGATTGAGGCGGTACGCGAGCCGCCCGAGCGTCGATTGCCTCAAGGATGAATACGCGGCGCGGCACAAGCAGCTTAAGAGTGCAGTGGTGAAGCGCAGTGGCTTGGTCCTTCGGCGAGTCGATCTCTTAAAGGCCACGCCGTCTTCGGCTGCTGGCGGCGGCGGCAGGTATGCCGGCTTCAACACGATGGTGATCTCCTATCCGCAGATCGACAAGCCGAGCGACAAGCACGAGGACGCTTGGAACACGCTCGTTCTCAAGCATAGCCGCGCCGGCGAAGCGGTTGCAGGCGTGTCCTTCGATCCGAATGACGATCACGACCTCACAGTCAGCTATGTGCTCGGAAGTGTGTCACCAACTATGATTTCTCTGAGGCTTCTCATCTACGACGATGAGCATGGGCCGCACGGCAGCGCCGCGGACGAGCAGATCACCTGGTTCATTCGTGAAGGCCGCGCGCTCAAGGCCGAGGATGTGTTCGAGGGAACCCAAACCTGGCAGGAGGCGCTCGCGCGGCTTGTCCTCGATCAGGCCGAGCGGGCCGCGCACATGGGCGGCTACGATCTTCCCTTCTCACAGCCCTCGGAGCTTGCAAACGAGGTGAGCGATCTCGCTCATTGGCTCATTACCGATCGCGCGCTCCAAATTCGTTTTAACATCGACGCTTTTCCCCATGTTGCCCTCAGCGTGATTGCCTGGAGCAAGCTTAAGCGCTATCTCCGGTCCCCGCTTCCCTTCGTCATTTCGTCGGATTAGCGGCCTTTGGTCCGGTCTATACCGCCTTCAAGTGCGCGTCCTTGCGCTGGTAAAGCTCGTCGTCGGCATAACCCATTGTATCCGGCCGCCCACGGCCGAGCATGACCTGGAAATAGACCGGTTCGAGCGAGTCATTCTGATAGCCGTGAATCACGCCGGCCGGACAGGAGATGCACTCCCACGGCCCGAGCCGGGTAGTTACGCGCCTGCCGCTTTCGTCTTCGACAAACACGTCGAGAAAGCCTTGCAGCACGAAAAAACACTCTTCGACTTCGTGGGTGTGCGCCGCGTTGCCCTGGCCCGACTCGACATACACGATCGACAGCGTGAAATTGCCCGCCGGGATGACGGTCGGATCGCCGTGTTTGCCGGAGCCGCCGGCGCCGATGAAGCGGTGCTGCGCGCGTTTATAGCCCTCGATCTTGGCGTCCTCGAACGCCGCCCAATCCGGCTTTTTGTCTTTGAAGCGGCCGACATATTTTTTCATGATCTCTTCGAGCGGAACGCCCTCGAGCTCCTTGGGACGCGGATGGCGCGCAACGCTCATGAGCCTTACTCCCTGTTCGTTGTTGCCCGAAAGTGGGGCGATTGAACGCTAAACAATGGGCCTAGCGATAGCGTCGCGCAATGCGCGTTCTACCATCACGCCGATCAAGGCTTTTCGATAGGCGCCGCTGGCGTGAATATCGTCGGCCGGATCAACCGCTGCAGCCGCTGCCGCGGCGCAGCCGGAGATCACCGCATCCGACATCTCGCTGCCCTCAAGCGCCTGCTCGGCCGCGACAATACGCATTGGCCGATCGCCGACCCCGACGGCGCCGACGCGGACATTGCGAAATTTTTGCTCCGCCAGATCGAACGTCACGGCTGCCGCCACCAAGGCGAAGTCGCCGCGCCGACGGGCAAATTCCCGAAAGCCGAAACGGCGCTCTTTGGGCCAGGCCGGGAAGCGAATTTCAGTAATGATCTCGTCGGACCCCAACACAGTCATGAGCGCACCGCGGAAGAACTCCGCGGCTGCGATCACGCGCGACCCGGCCCCGCCGCGCGCGACGATTTCCGCGTCACACGTGACGGCGATACCGGGCAGTTCGGCGGCGGGATCGGCATGCGCCAAGCTGCCGCCGACCGTACCGCGATTGCGGATCTGATAATGAGCGACGTGATCGACCGCGGCGGTGAGGAGCGGATGCGCTTCGCGCAGCCGCGGCTCTTCAAGAATATCGCGCCACCGCGTCATGGCGCCTAAGGTGACGCCGGCATCGGTGATTTTGATTTGCCGCAATTCGGCAAGCTTGCGCAGGTCAACGAGCAGCGTTGGCGCGGCGAGGCGAAAAGCCAGCATCGGCACCAAACTCTGGCCACCGGCAATCGGTTTCGCCTCGCCGCCATGCGCGGCAAGGAGCGCGACGGCTTCGGCGATGGTCGTCGGACAGGCGTAATCGAAGGATGGAAGCTTCATGCGCGTTCCGTGCGCGTTTCCCTGGACCAGGCCTCACCGACCGAACCAGTGGAAATCTCCCTATTTTTCGTAACTCTCGCGCCGCAGCCGGTCAATGACACAGGCGCTGCCAAAAGCTTCCGGTTCTGCTAGCTTTCAAGCGACAGCGAGGGCTCACACGAGGCCCGCTCCGCTTTCCGGGAGGAACCGATGCTCAAGCGCATGCCGCCCAATGGCAAAAACGGCAAGGACCACAATGGCAACGGCGGCAAAAACGGGAAAAAGCCAAAGCGCGTACAGGAACTGCCGAAAATCACCATTCAGACCGATACGCGCGACATCCTGGCTCACGCCGCTAAGGAGAAGCGCGACGATTACTTCATTGTCGATGTCGATGCGCATGTGACCGAGACCGCATTCTGGTCGGAAATCATCGACCGCATGGACAGCGACGTCTATCGGCAGATGGCGCGCGCGTTCAAGGATCGCGGCGGTTCGCCGCCGGGACTACTCAATGCCACACCCGGATTTCTGCATCAGGATGTATTCGGACGCATCCCGCACCAGCAGCGGCTCGCCGAGAGCGTGCCGGGCGGCCGCACTCATGCGCAGGTCACGCTGGTACAGCGCGCGATGGATTCGATGGGCATCGACTACATGGTCGTGTTCCCGACACCAATGCTGGTGCTCGGCATGCATCCGCAAGTCGAGACCGAGGTCGTGATCGGCAACGCCTTCAACAAATGGCTGACGGAAGAAATCCTGCCGCAGGACCAGCGCATCAAGGCGATGCTGTATCTGCCGTTCAACCATCCCGAAGCTTGCGTCAAATCGGTCGAGATGTATGCCGATGATCCGGGTGTCATCGGCTACTCAGTCACCTCAACGCGTTTCCGCGCGGTCAATCACGACAGCTACATGCCACTTTACTCGGCGATCCAGGCGACTGGCAAACCGCTGGCCTTCCATTCTGGATTCCACTGGGGTGATCAGTCGATGCAGCAGTGCAATCGCTTCATCTCCATGCACTCGATCTCGTTCGTCTATTACAATCTCATTCATCTCACCAACTGGCTCATGAACGGGCTGCCCGAGCGCTTTCCCAAGCTCGATGTGCTGTGGATCGAAAGCGGACTCGCCTGGGTGCCGTTCCTGATGCAGCGACTCGATTCCGAATACATGATGCGGTCCTCGGAGGCGCCGTTGCTCAAACGGCGTCCGAGCGAATACATCGCCGAGATGTATTTCACCAGCCAACCGCTCGAACGCTCCAATCTCAAGCTCACCGAGGCGACTTTCGATGCGATCAACGCCGAGACGCAATTGCTGTTTGCTTCCGACTGGCCGCATTGGGACTTCGACTTGCCGAATTCAATTACCAGCCTGCCGTTCCTGAGCGAACAGGCCAAGCGCAATATTTTGGGGTTGAATGCGGCGCGGCTGTTCAAGCTGGAAGTGCCCAAGCACAAGCTCGGTAAAGCCAAAACGAAACCCGCGCCGAAGGTCGGCGTGCCGGTCACCGCGTGAACCGGAATGCCTAGAGCGGCAAAGCGCGCAGCCGTGAAAACGGCGGTCAAACGCGCAATCAAGCGCGGGACAAAACCGTCCAGTCTGCGAACGGCGGCAGAATTCTGCGCCGGCGTGCGCGAGGCTCTCAAGCGCGGCGCCCCGGATGCAATTTCCGATCGAGCGCTGCAACAGGTGCTCACCGCCGCAGTGAAAATCTATGCCGCCAAGGTCGAGCGGCGCGGCCATGACGTCGTGCCCTTTGCGCCCGGCACGGTGACCGCGACCGAGACGGTGGTGACCGCCTGCGGGATGATCCGCGCCGCCGATCTCAACATGTTCGACGTGGCAATCTGGTTTCACCGGCCGCAAGGCATCGAATGACGGAGACTTGGATGCAAGAAGTACAAATTGGCAAACTGGCGGATATTACCGATGGCGACTACCGAATCTTCGCCGTCGACAAGCTCGAGGTCGGCATCTTTCGCACCGGCAGCAAAGTGCTAGCTTATGAGAATGTCTGCCCGCATGCCGGCGGTCCGGTCTGCCAAGGCAAGATTTTCAATCAAGTCGAGGAAGTCATCACGCCCGACAAGACAAGCGCGGGCCTGCGCTTCGGCAAACAACGCCACATCGTCTGCCCCTGGCACGGCTATGAATTCGATCTGGCTACCGGTTGCCATCCCGGCGATCCGTCGATGCGCTTGACCCCAGTGCCGGTCGCCGTGCGCAATGGGCAGATCTATGTGAGCATTCGTGACCGGGCCTGATTGCAGCGTCGCCACCCACTAGCTTTGCTGCGTCTCGCTCAATATTTCAGCGGCGAGTTTTTCGGCCACCATGATCGTCGGAATATTCGTATTGCCGCGCGGGATCGTCGGCATGATTGACGCGTCGATCACGCGCAGACCGGCGATGCCGTGAACGCGGCCGCAAGCATCGGTCACCGCGGCGCGATCGTCGGGGCGGCCCATGCGGCAGGTACCAACCGGATGAAAGGTGCCGGCGACGTTTTGTTGAATGTGCTCCGCAAGCGCATCATCGTCGCCGGCAAGCGCCGCAAGATCCACGCGGCGATCGGCAAGCGTGGCAAAGATCGGCGCGGCCAGCGCCGGCACAGTATCTATGATCGCCGCGACCGCCGCGCTTTTGATCCTATTTGCCGGCGTGATGCGGTTGAGCCGTCGCAAGCGATCGTCGAATTTGACGGGGAAAGTCAGCTGGGTGATGGCACGCACTGCTTCATGCGTCAGAACGTCGACGCAGCGGCGAAATCCCTGCATGAACCGCTTGAGGTCGAGCGCATGGCCGGTGAAATTGAACTCCACCAGCGGATGCACCAATGCATCGGCGGTTAGCAGCGACACGCGGCCACGCGCCATCGGTTTGAGCAGTGATGGGGCCAGATTGGCGACTTGATGGCCAAGCGGACTCCACGAGGTCTTGCACTGCACGTTGATATACATGTCCGCCGCGGGCGCGCCGGGCAGTGCCGAGGAATAGCGAAACGCCGTCATCGGATGCGGCCGGATGTTCTTTGCTTGACGCGCGCCGGTTTTCTGCAAGAGCCCAATGAACAGGATCGCGTGATTCGAGAGGTTTTCGCCGACGCCGGGGCGATCCGCCAGGATTTCAATCCCGAGGCCGCGCAGCGCGGCTTGCGGTCCGATGCCGGCGCGCATCAGCAACGCCGGCGAATGGATGCCGCCGAGCGCCACAATAATCTCATGCGCGTAAAATTCCTTCTGCTCGCCGCCAATCACGACTCGCACGCCCGTGGCGCGCCGGCCGTCGAACGAGAGCCCGGTCACGCATGCGTTGCATAGAACGCTGAGATTGCCGCGGCGGCGCACGTCGTGGTCGAGATAGCAGATTGCCGCCGAGGCCCGTCGGATCGGCCAATTGCTCATCGGAACCGCACCATAGCCGTCGCGAAAATCGGCATTCATGTCGGCGATAAATGGAATTTGCCGTTCATGCGCGAAAGCATGCACTGCCTTCGCCAGCGGTGCCCACTCCGCCGGCTTGGTACGCCGGATCGGGACCGGACCGGACTTGCCGTGCAGCGATCCATCGAAGTCCCAATCGCTTTCAAGCTTGCGATAGTAGGGGAGCACGTCGTTCCAGCCCCATCCTGTGGCGCCGAACGCTTCCCACTCGGCGTAATCGTCGGGAGTGCCGCGATGAGCCACCATGCCCATCACCGTCGAGCCGCCGCCCATGACGCGGGCTTGAGCAAAGCCGACTGGCGGCGAATTGTCCTTGCGGCGCCAGTGCACCTTAAGGTCGGGCCAGAAATACGCGTCGTTGTAGTAGGAGCGCGGATAGGAATCGAGGACGTCGGCCGGCTCGCGGCCGGGCGGCGTGTCGCGCCCGGCTTCGAGCAGCAAGACGCGGGTGGCTGATCGCGCCGAGAGCCGGTTCGCCAAGACGCAGCCGGCCGCGCCGGCGCCAAGAATGATGACGTCGAAAGCGACCGTCATCGCAAATCTCCTCTAAGCACCCATAACAGCGCGGCTCGATTGAACATCCCCGCCTCATGCGTTACTGGGTCGGCTGAGGCAAGCCATTCCAACTCAGATGACGAGAAGGGTAGAATACGCGCATGGCTGGTACGCAAAACGAGAAATCGGGCGACGGCCTTAGCGGCGTGATCGCCGCGATCGCGACCGCAGTTGACGCCAAAGGCGAGCCCGATTGTGCGCGCTCGATTGCGTTGGCGCGTTTCCTACTCGCCAATGGCTGCGATGGATTGAATGTGCTTGGCACGACAGGCGAGGCAACCTCATTCTCGCTGGATCAGCGCCGGCGTGTGATGACCGCCTACGCAGAGAGCGGTCTGCCGCGCGACCGAATGATGGTGGGCACCGGCGCTGCTGCTCCCGCCGACGCGATCGTTTTGACCAGGCATGCTGCCGAGCTCGGCTTCGCCGGCGCTCTGGTTCTGCCGCCGTTCTACTACAAGGGCGTGCCCGATGACGGTCTCTTGGCGGTGATCGAGGCGATCCTCACAGCGACCGCGGCCCGACCGATTCCGCTTTATCTCTACCATTTTCCGGCGCAATCCGGTCTGCCCTGGCACGTCGCGCTCATTCGGCGGCTGCTGCAGAACTTTGGCGAGCGCATCGTCGGCTTAAAAGATTCATCGGGCGATATGGCTTATGCGCGTGAGGCGGCAGCCATCGCTCCCGGCTTTAAGGTTTTTCCCTCTACCGAAGCGGCGCTTCCCGAAGCACGGTCTGGCCCCTTTGCCGGCTGCATTTCCGCAACCGCCAATCTCAATGCCGATCTTTGCGCCCGCGCTTACCGCTCCGGCGATGCCGCGGCCCTCGGGCAAGCAGTCGCCATCCGCAAGCTATTCGACGGTAAGGCCTTGGTCCCTGGCATAAAGGCGCTACTCGCGCATATTCATGGCGACCCGCAATGGGGCCGCGTCCAGCCACCGCTGGTCGCTTTTCGCGCCGCCGAGCGTGCAGCCGTAACCGCCGGCTACGACGCAGTGCGGGCCAAGCGCGTTGCCTAATCTGCGCGTGACAACGTTATTTGGCGCGCATTAGGCATTGTTTTTGCCGGTGCCGTTGACGGTGCTGCGGTGGCACCCTATAAGCGCCGCTCTCTATCAATGTTTTGTGTCCAGCACGTATGGCGAATACGAAATCCGCAAAGAAGGCCGCCCGCCAAGCCGCGCGCCGAACCATCATCAATAAATCCCGGCGCACGCGCATGCGGTCCGCGATCCGCAAGGTCGAGGAGGCGATCGCCGCCGGTGATCGCAGCGGTGCGACCGCGGCGATGGCCGAGGCCGAGCCTGCTTTGATCCGCGCGGCGCAAAAAGGCATCGTGCATCGCAATTCGGCGCGGCGCAAAGTATCGCGGCTCGCGCATCAAATCGCCAAGCTTGAAAAAAAATAATCGCTGCCCGGCGCGCTCGCGCGGATAATTCCGCAATCCGAATTGTGGATTGCAATCAAACTGTTGCATTATTGTCACGACGATCCGCAAAATGCCCCGACGTGATCGTGGCGCAGTTTGCGCGCGGCGACAGCAATTGAATCTTGTTTGCTCCCGCTCACTCGAGCGACGGGTACCCTTTTCCCGCGCGCAGAAGAATTCATGTACAATGAAAGGGTTATCGCACATAGCGTTGCGTGGAGTTTGAATTTGCCGGAATCACATTGTGCGTTTTTTTATTTGTTGCTTTGCTGCATCAATTCCGTTTTGCGCGCGTGTCACATATTGCAGAAATGTGAATCGTTAAATCGACTCAATGTCTTGGTCGCACACCGCCGCTGCCGCGCGACTTCTGCTGCCGACGCGTGCTGCAGAAAGTCCAATGTTCACGCGGTTTTTGCGGTTGCGGGCGGCAAATCGCATGCTAGCCTTTAATTCCCTTCCGTTCTGAAGGTCTTCAACAATCAGGTCGGCGGAAACCCATCGAACAATGGGTGCGGGAGAGTTGTGTCCGGTTAATTGAGTTAAACCGCAGCGTATTTGTATCGCGGATAGTACAGCCGCAGTTTGCGAAGCGGCTGAAAACATACAGAGCGGGTCTCGGTGCGAGACGCCTGGCATGCGCCAGTGCGTCAACGGGGTGTCATCGAGCCCGATAGCGGTTTGAGGAGGTGGGGGGCATGACAACAGCAATTGAACGATCGCAAAACGCGACCAGCGCGCCCTGGCCCGAAACTCATTGGCCAGGAGTGTTCCAGCCTGGCGTCCCGTCAAGCGGCTGAGCGGAGTTGCGACGGGCCCATCAGCCTGCGCAGGCGGGTGAGGCGGTAATTCCCCCTCCATCCGGTTGTTCAGCGTCTTCGCGAAGCCGACAGCGCCCGTTTGGCGTGCACGCTTCAATTCCTCTTCCAACGAAAAAAGTACCAACATGACAAGCACGGACCAGGAGCGATGGCGAAGAGTTAAGGACCAGTTGCGCTCTGAACTCGGCGAGGATGTCTTCAGCAGCTGGTTTGGGCGCATGGAGCTCGAAGTCGTAGAGAAGGGGCTCGTCCGGCTGTCAGTGCCGACGCGCTTTCTTCGCAACTGGATCCAATCCCATTACAGCGAAAAGGTGCTGCTCAAATGGCAGTCCGAGGAGCCGGACGTCACGCGCCTGGAATTAACCGTTCGTTCTTCGACGATACGAGTGCCGATCGCGAAACCAAAAACGTTGCCGCCGCCGCCCGCGCGCGACGGCCGTGAACCGCCGCTGGAGATCGCCAACGCGCGCGCCAGCATTCCGTTCATGAATGTGCACGAGGCGCTCGGTGGTTCGCCGCTCGATCCACGGCTGACTTTTGAAACTTTCATTGTCGGCCGTTCGAACACGCTTGCCCATGCCGCCGCCAAGCAAGTCGCCACCAGCCGGCATGGCGAGCCGCTGATGTTCAACCCGCTTTACGTCCATGCCGCGGTCGGACTGGGCAAAACCCATTTGCTGCAGGCAATCACCTGGGCGGGCAACACCGCCGGCGATCGGAAGATGCTCTATCTCACCGCCGAGCGTTTTATGTACGGCTTCGTCTCGGCGTTGCGCAGTCAGAACACGCTGGCGTTCAAGGAAACGATTCGCGCGATTGACGTGCTCGTAATCGACGATCTGCAGTTTCTCCAGGGCCGCTCGACGCAGGCCGAATTTTGCCACACGCTCAATACGCTCATCGACGCCGGTCGGCAGGTTGTGATCGCCAGTGACCGACCGCCGGCCGATCTTGAAAGCCTTGATGATCGGGTGCGCTCGCGGCTTGCCGGAGGCTTGGTGGTCGAGATCGGTTCGCTTGGCGAAGAACTGCGCCTTGAAATCCTCAAGAGCCGGATCGCCGCAGCGCGCGCGCATCACCCGGGCTTTGAGGTGCCCCAACCGGTCCTCGCCTTCATTGCCAAATCCGTTACCCATAACGGCCGCGACCTTGAGGGCGCGGTCAATCGGCTGCTAGCTCACAGCAAGCTTACCGGCCAGTCGGTCACGATCGAAATGGCTGAGCGGGAAATGCGTGACCTGATCCGCCCAGCCGAGCCGAAACGGGTGCGAATCGAGGACATCCAGCGCATCGTTGCGCGCCAGTACAATGTCAGCCGCGCTGATTTGCTGTCATCGCGGCGGACGGCCAACGTGGTGCGGCCGCGACAGGTGGCGATGTATTTGGCGAAGGTTTTGACGCTCCGGTCGCTGCCTGAGATCGGTCGCCGGTTCGGGGGTCGCGACCATACCACCGTGCTCCACGCGGTGCGAAAAATCGAAAACCTGGCGGGCAATGACAGCGCATTTGCGGAGGAGATCGAGTCGCTCAAACGCCAGCTCCAGGATTGATCGCAAGGACCGATCGCAAGGACCGATCGCAAGGACTGAGCGCAAGGACTGAGCGCAAGGACTGAGCGCAAGGACTGAGCGCAAGGACTGAGCGCAAGGACTGAGCGCAAGGACTGAGCGCAAGGACTGAGCGCAAGGACTGA